>Ga0334886_1000014_pt1 | contig 280509 bp, 253 predicted proteins | sample GraSluR1_MG_9_FD_207232 | JGI IMG/M metagenome (GOLD analysis project Ga0334886, IMG submission 207232) | Sludge microbial communities from methane-producing bioreactor in Wageningen University, Netherlands - Granular Sludge_27_06-R1 | ecosystem: Engineered > Bioreactor > Anaerobic >...
TCACCGCCGGGAGAGATATGCGGCGCCGTCGCGTTCATTCGCGATGTGACGGAACGATGGAAGGAACTCAAAGCCTTGAAGGAGAAGATTGCGAAGTGCGTTTCGACGCCTTAGGAAGCACCCGCTTGGCCCCAATACCGGTCACTTAACATGCAGCGGGACCTTCCCGCACATGTGGCAGTCTACTACGTGATCGCGCTGGCGCTTTACGTGCAGGCGTCCTACCAGGAGGTTCTTCGCTGCCTTCTGGAAGGAATTCAATAATTCACAACCGGAACCACACCTAAAATTATGTCAACGCCGTTCAAACACTCGCTCACGATGCCACTGGAGTGCTTTCTGATTGGGCCAATTGACCTCTGCCAAAGGAAGCAGGAGGGCACGACCATCCAACTGAATGTAGTCTTCCTCCTCAATGGAAGGATGTAAGCGCACGCAGTACTTTTCAGTGATAGTGAGAAGCCCCTTGTCGAAAAGAGTATGAACATCTGCTCTCAATAGGAGACCATTGGGGACTACATCCATTTTCATGTCACTGCATGGGATGATGTGCGCCGCCTCAAGTACTTCCAGTAGAGTACACCCCGTGACGGCACAGCGGGAGCCATACGCCTGCTTGAGCTTTTCTCTGAAGCCGTCTTGTCCTCTTCGCTCATTGATCAATCGCAGAACGCGCTCTTGCTCCTGATTTATCTTTTCGGTATCGAGCGCGTCCAAAATCGACTCAAACGGCGAAGAAAGGTCTTCCTGCAAACGCGAGTCCTGGGCAGTTGTGGCGGAGGAAGTTTCGGTATCGGCAATGCCTTGCTGCTGCTCCTGGTATAAATGAATGAGTAGGTCAACGAACCTTTCAGTAGCAGTCCGATCAGTGCAAGTGATTTGACTCACCTGCCCAATCCTGCATGGTATGTGCGCGGACAGCACGTTCTGCAATTCTTGGAAGGTATGTCCAAAGTAGGCTTGGCAGGCCCGATCACGCTCTCTTGACTGATCATTGGTCCTCCCGATGTTGACCGCAACGGAAGTGATCAATGACTCGCACCCAACAGGTCTGCTGCCGAAGAACCTTATCGTCGGTACGATCGACCCGGTATACCCTCCCGGCGGCACAAACTGGCAATTATAACTTTGACCCCCTAATCCTTGCGGTCGAAGTGGTCCTCCATTCGTTTCCCGCTGAATCATGAATTGTTGAGCGTCTCTTAAGGTGAGCATACCATCCCCTTACGGATCCAATAAGATTCTATCACAGAAGGAGGGAAGTATCAGGAACTTGCAGGCATGCCAAAGACGGAGAAAAACATGGCCGGCCTATCCCTGACCGCCGGCGTGGATGGATTTCTCCCCGCCCGTTCCGGCCTTATTTCTCGCCGCCGGTAATAATCAAGAACCTGCTTCAATTCTCTGCCCCGGAAAGGGTATAGTTCCCAGCCGAGTCATGCGATGCATAGAGGCAAGAATTCAACCTGAACCAAACCTGAAAATTATGCCAACGCCGTTGTCGTCTTGGCTGGCTACACCACAAGATCCAAATAACTCTCCACCACGTCCTTGCGCACCTCGTTGCGCGGGGTCGCCGTGAAGTGATCATATAACAGGCCTATAAGGTGAGCCTTCTTAGCCGGGTTCAGGTCCGCCCCCCATGCTGGAAGTCCCTTCTCGACATTCGCCATGATCTTTCGCAGCATGTCGGTATCCACCGGAGCGGCAATGGCCTCCTCGGGCGACCTAGTCCCCTCGCCCCTGCGCATCGCCCCTCCGTCAGGAGATTCCGGGAAACGACAGCAGCAAACCCCTTCCGCTGCGAACCCTGCTGCGAACCAGCTATCATATGAATTCCATTCCCTGTGTTATTCGTAATCTTATCCGTAAGCTCCATATCTGAATAATCTGCCACGAACGCAAAATACATTAAGTATCTATGGATATCAATGGAAAACTAAGATGAATGAATTCCACGGTTGCTGAACCGACCCATTGAAGAAGCATAGACTTGCTTTCTTCCTGTTCACCCCTAGCAGCTCTTCTCTCCACAGGATCTTTGATCTCAGCCGGAATCCACATGCGACACCTTGATCCATGCAGCTGGAACCGAACCTCGTCTATGGCCCAAAGATCGACATCTCCAGAGCGAGCGAGCTCATGTAGTTTTTTTATATTCCCTTTGTTCTTCGGGATCAGCATGAGCGATCTTCGGCCTGGGCTTCCTGAAACGACACCCGAGCTGCCTGAAGAGCCGCTGACTCTGACGCACTCCAAGTGTGATTCCCCATTGCATTTTCACAAACTCAGAGAGGGTCTTTCCATCCCAGAGATTGGCGCTCAGTCCGACATCCGCAGGACTCTGCCCAAGGGCCTGGCCAACCTCTTCCAGTTGCTCTTTGCTGAGTCTTCGTGGTCTACCCGGTCTCTCTCCTTCGGCAAGACCCGGAAGGCCATCCTCTTCAAACCGACGCACCCAATAAGCTACCGTTCTCGGGGCGTCTCCAAGGAGTCCTGCAACCTCTCGGCAGCTCAAGCCCCGAGCCACAAGAAGAACTCCGTGCAGTCGGTGGTCGTAACGAGATTCGTCCGTGCGCCGGATTTCATTCTGAAGGGCGAGCACCATCTCTTCCGCATCGGTGATCTTGGCTTTTCTCATGGTGGGACCAACATACCGCCATGAAGCTTGGTGCGCAATTATTTATGACGTCTTGTATAGTGGAATTTAAATGAACTACGCTTAATGGCGAGCCTGACGCCGATAGTCCTGTCAGGCACCTCCCGGGTTTTCTCGGGACGCCCTCCCCCTGTAAAAGAACAGGCCGGATCACGAAATCATCGATCCGGCCTGCAGTCCGATACATGCGTCTCATCGCGGCTTGAGGCGTACCCCTTCATTCACAAAACCCGTGGCCAGGAGAAGCCGCCCTGCTATTTTTTCTTGGTTGATTTCCCCTTCGTGCCCGAACTCTTCTTCTTCCTGCCGGAGCTCTTCTTCTTTTCCCCTTTCGGTTTGGCGACTCCGCCGCCTTTCGCCCCGGATTTCTTCCCTGGCTCCGACGCGGGGACTTTCTCCGAGGCTTCGGCGGAAGCGTCCGCGGCAGCCTCCCGGGAGACCTGCTCGAAAGCCCTCTCCTCCTGTGCCGATGCAGCTGCGACCGGTTCGATCGAAGGAGGAGGCACCGCGGTCATTGATTCGGCAGGCGACTGAGCCGCGGAGGACTCGACGGCAGATCGGTCCGGCGCCTCTTCAGTGTCGATTTCTTCCGCAGTCTTCTGCACATCCGGGGCTGCACCGCACTCGGGAGGTACGGGAACCCCCATCGCCGACGCCTGGATAACCACTTCCTCGCGGTCCTCAACGATCACGCACTCGGCGAGCGGGCTCGAAGCAGCCATACGTCCCGCCGCCTCTTCATCCAGGCCGGGCTTCCCGGCAGGCGGTTCTTCGGCGGCAATTCCGGCCTCCGGAGCCGGCTCCGCCTCTCCGACAGCCTCGGTTTTCCCGACAGGCATGCCCGGTTCTCCCGCCTCGGCATCCTCGGCGGCTTTCACAGGCTCTTCCTCCGTCCGCACGGGTTCTTCCTTTCCGGCCGAAGGCGGTTTCTCCTTCGGAACCGGCTTTTCCATCACGGGAACCCGTTCGATCTCCTTGCACACACCCGCGGGACAACGATGGCGTTCGATATGTGCCCTGAATTCATCTTCAAAGAAGGTCACCGCGCTGAATACCGGCTGATTGGCCGCAGATGCGAACTTGCAGTTCGGAGCATCCCTCATGGTGACGAACAGCGACTGGATGAAATCCAGGTCATCCAGATCCCCGCTGCCCGAGATGATTCTGTCCAGGGCTTCCTGGAGTCTCTCGATCCCGATCAGGCAGGGGGTGCATTTCCGGCAGGAAATGAGCCCCTCGAATTCAGCAAAGTACCTGGCGACCTCGACCATGCACACACCTTCGTCGATGGCCACAAGTGCTCCGGTGTCCTTCTCGAAGTACACATCCGCCCGGTAGGACCTGTCCGGGCTCAAGGAAAGGCAGGGAAAAAGGATGCGGTTTCGGACGATCGTTTCCGTGACAATCTCGGAAACGTTTTCGAGCCGCACTTTGAAATAGAAGATTCCTTTCTGGGGAAAGCCGACAAAGGGGCCGTTCCGGCAGGGGCCGTCGCAGCCGGTTTTCGCCCGCCCCACGGCAATGTCCAGTCCCTGCCGGGCGAGTTCTTCACGAAGCCTGGTCGACAGTGCTTCGCAGTCACACTCGCATCCGGCCCTGGGAGAACACACGGTAATGCACGGCCTGGGGGATTCGGGGTCACAAAACGGCTGAAACACCTTCAATTCCGCCGCCGGCATGGGCGGCGCCGCTTGCTCTTCCGGGGTCTTGGGGTGACGCGGTATCCAGGGGTCATTCCTCAAATGCAGAATAAGATCTTTCAAGAATCCCATGGCTTCCTTCGCTTCCTTCCTGCAGTCGATCTACACCGACGCTCATTCGCCGGACGGGCTACACCATGCCGCTCAAGGATATTCTACATCGTTTCGGTCCGGCGCATCAACCCCCCGCCGAATCAGGGAAGACTCCTCGCGGCAGCTTCCGTCAGGGCGACAAACCTGTCCGGGAAGAGCCCCAGGTAGACCATGGCCACAATGAGCACCATGCTCATGGCCCGGGATCGGCCATCGACCCTCACGGGCGGATACGGATTGACCGGCTCCAGCAGGTACGCGGCCTTGATCACGATAAGATAATAGTAGAGGGATATGGTGGCGTTGATCATGCCGATGATTACCAGCAACAGATATCCTTTTTCAAGAGCCGCGGCGAAGACGAGGAATTTTCCGGTGAACCCGACCGTGGGCGGGATGCCGGCAAGCCCGAAAAGACCGAGCATGAGAGTCAGCGCCAGGATGGGCGACCGTTTGTGAAGGCCGGCGAGTTCCTTGATCTGGAGGTTCCGGCCGTCTTCGGCAACCATGATGATCACGAGGAAAACGGCGAAATTCATGACAAGGTACGCCATGGCGTAATAGACGGCACTCGAAAAACCCCGTTCGGACAGGCAGAGGATGCCGATCAGCATGTAGCCGGCGTGGGCGATACTCGAGTATGCCAGGAGTCGTTTCAGGTCTTTCTGTATGATGGCCACCAGGTTGCCGAAGGTCATGGACAGGATGGAGAGGGTGATCAGGAGTTGCACGAGCAGGCTGCTTTCCCCCCCGGAAAAGCCGACGAAACGGATCACCATGGCGGCGGCGGCCATCTTGGATGCCGTGGCGATGTAGGTCGTGACCTGGTTGGCGGCGCCCTGGTAGACATCGGGAGCCCAGCTGTGGAAAGGAAAGAGGGCCTGCTTGAAGAAGAACCCGCAAAGGGTGAGGATGAGGCCGATGATGGCGGCCGGTTCGCTGATCACCGTGGGAAGGACTCTTGCGATATCGGCAACATAGGTGCTCTTGGTCACACCGAAAATGAAGCTTATCCCGAAGATCATGAACGCCGAAGCCGTGACGCCGATCATGAAGTACTTGATGCCGGTCTCGACGTACAGATCACCCGAAATCCTTCTCATGGGGACCAGGAGGTAAAGGGCGTAGGAGGAGAGTTCTATGGATATGTAGATCGTGAGAAGTTCGGCGCTGCTGACCAGCATCATCATGCCCAGGGTGCAGATGGAGATGAGCATGAAGAATTCGGAGTGCTGCCTCGGATTGACGCCTCTCAATTCACTGCACGCAAAGATCACCCAGAAGGTCCCCAGGGCAAGGAAGACCTTGAAGACCTGGCTGAACAGGTCGACGCGGTAGGCATCGAAGAAGAGCATCCCGTGCTGTCGGGCAAAAGCCACCGTCACCACCAGTCCGACGGCTCCGAGGATCACCGCGGTGTTGTACAGGAGCTTCTGTTCGACCTTCTTTCTGAGAGAAAAAAGAAAGAACACCAGCGCCATGGAAACGTAGAACAATTCAGGAACAAAAAGGACCCATTTCATCATTGCCGCTTTTTCCTCTCATTGAGCGCTACAGGCTGCTGACAAAGGGAACCACAGCACTCTGGATGACATCCAGCATCAGCTTCGGGAAAAGCCCGAAGAAGATGATGACACCGACCAGTATGATCCGAGGCGTGGCCAGGAACAGGGGCACATCGGGAATGTGAGCCCAGCGTTCGTTTCTTTCTCCATAAAAGGTTTTCTGGACGACCCGCAGCATGAACAGGGCACTGACGACCAGGCCGAGGAGTGCGAATATGCCGCGTACGGGGTACGTTTTCACAGCCGAAATGAAAACCAGCAGTTCCGCCCAGAAACTCGCCATGCAGGGAACGCCGATCCCCGCGAAAGCCGCCACGATGAAGAACGACGAGGCCACGGGCATGGTCTTGGACAGCCCCCCCAGGTCCGGGATCATTTTCGTATGTGTCCGGTCGTAGATATACCCTACGGCGGAAAAGAAGAGAGCCGTCATCACCCCGTGGGCGAACATCTGGAACACCGCCCCGTTGATTCCGTTCACGGTCATGGTCGACAGCCCCAGTCCGACCATCCCCATGTGAGAGACGCTCGAGTACCCGATCACATATTTCAGATCGGTCTGGGCCAGCCCCACGAACGCACCGTACACGATGCCGATCGTGGCAAGAAGAGCCATGAGGTCGGCCCAGTAGGCGAGGCCCTCGGGGCAGAGGGTCATGCCGAGCCGGAGAATGCCGTAGGCCCCGAGTTTCATGAGCACGCCGGCATGGATCATGCTCACCGCGGTGGGAGCGGCCACGTGGCCCACGGGCGACCATGTGTGGAACGGCCAGGCGGCGGCAAGAATGCCGAAACCCAGGTAGAGCATGATGAAGGCCACTTTCTGGACAAGCGGACTGAATCCCATGGCCTGGAGTTCGAACAGGTCGAAGGTGTGGCCTCCCCCCTGTGCCCAGAGGTACAGGATGCCCGGCAGGATCAGGGCGCTGCCTGCAAGGAGGTAGAGGGTGAGTTTCATCGCGCCGTATTCCTTGCGCGTTCCACCCCATATGGCTATGAGCGGGTACATGGGAAAGAGGGAAACATCGTACCAGACGAAGATCCAGAAAAGGTCCATGGACATGAAAACGCCGTACACGCCTGCAACGAGCAGGTAGGTGAGGGCGAAGAATTCCTTCACGCGCAGTTCGAGATCCCACATGGTCCAAACGCCCGTGAAGAGCACGATGGAGGTGAGCAGGAGCATCGGGAGGTTGATGCCGTCGACGGCATTGAAATAGTAGATACCGAGACTCTCGACCCACAGGTACCGTTCGACGAACTGCAGCCCGCCTTTCTGCACGTCATAGGCATAATAGAGCCACAGGCAGAGTACGAGTCCCAGCCCGGCGAAGGACAGGCTCACCTGTTTGATCAGTCTTGTGCGATCACCCGGTATGAACAGAATGACCAGCATGCCGACAATGGTCGACATCAAAATTGCAGTGAGGATGGGAAACTGGGCCATTTCCATTGAAGTCATCATCTAGTCCGTCCGCTTTCTGGAAAGTGGTTTCATTTCAAGCAGTGCATTGCACCTCAGCCGACAACCCCGGTCAGATCAGGAAGTACAGAATGATGACGCCCACCGCTCCGATCATGACGAGGAGATTATATTGAAGCATGCCGGACTGCAGAAAGCTGAACAATCGTCCGCCGGCTATGGTGAAAAAACACAGGCCGTCGATGCCTCCGTCGATCACCCGACGGTCGTTCCGGGTGAAGATACTGGTCAGGCCACCGTACACGAAGCGGTCGAGGGATCTTCTGAAAAAGTCGTCCATGAACCACCGCCTGGCAAAAAGTTCCCAGACTCGTGGGAATCTGCTGAGGAAACCCTGCTGCGCCGCCCCCTTGCGGCCGAACTCGATCCATGCGCCCAGGATACCCAGCAGCGCCATACTGACAGCGGTAACCAGCAGTACATAATGGCCGGCGCCGTGTCCGCCCTCTCCGGCATCAGCATCCACACTCGCTCCCACCAGGAAGTGCTCGAAGGAACTCTGAAAGAAACCGAGCAACAGGGTAATTCCGGCAAGAATCATCACGGGAATCACCATCATCCAGAACGTAAAGCCGTGGTCGCCTTCGTGGGCTTCGTGGCCGTGGATGTCCTCGTGATGTGCGTGTCCGGCCTTTTCTTCGATGCCTCCCGCGGGAAAAAGAATGAAGAAGATGAGCCGGAAGCTGTAGTAGGCGGTCATGAGCGCACCGAGGAGTCCGGCGGCGAGCCAGATCTTGTTGGGATGACCGGCGAGGACGCCAAGAATCGCTTCCTTGCTGAAGAAGCCCGAGAATGGGAAAAGCCCCGAAAGAGCCAGCGCCCCCACCGTCATGCATACAAGGGGGATGACCAGGCGCCGGCCTCCGCTCTTGCCGATCACGCGCATGTCGTTGGTATGGTAGTGATGGATGAAGATCCCCGAACAGAGAAAGAGGAGGGCCTTGAACCCGGCATGGGTAGTGAGGTGGAAAACCCCGGCGAAGTAACCGCCCGCCGCCAGGGCCATGACCATGAAGCCAAGCTGACTTACGGTGGAGTAGGCCCAGACCTGCTTCAGGTCATAGGTCACCATGGCCATGGTGGAAGCCAGGAGCATGGTGACGGTACCGATGAGAAGAGCGAAGGCCATGGCATCCGGAGACGCCGCGAAGAAGGGGAAAATGCGGCTGAACATGTAGACGCCGGCGGCAACCATGGTGGCTGAATGGAGGAGGGCGCTGACGGGGGTCGGGCCTTCCATGGCGTCGGGCAACCAGGTGAGCAGCGGGAACTGGGCGCTCTTGCCGATGACTCCGCAGAAGATGAGCAGCCCTGAAACGGTGACGAGCAGCGACGACATGGAACCGGATCGCGCCGCCTCGTTGATGTCGATGATTCCCAGGTTGCCGAAGCCGAGGGTGAGCAGGATGATGCCCAGGAAGAAGCCGACGTCACCCACGCGGGTCATGACGAACGCCTTCTTACCCGCCTGGGACGCACTCCATTTCTCGTAGTAGAAGCCGATGAGCAGGTACGATGCAAGGCCCACCAGCTCCCAGAAGATGAAAAGCTGAAGCATACTCGGCGCAATCACCATGTTCATCATGGCCCACGCGAAAAGGGACTGAAAGGCGTAGTACCTGCTGAACCCCGGATCGCCTGCCATGTACCCGAGTGAATAGATCTGAACGAGGAAACTGATGCAGGCCACGATCATCAGCATGGTCAGACTCAAAGGATCGAGCAGGTATCCGAACGGAACCGTCAGGGTATCCGACAGAAGCCATGCCGTCTGGTACTGGATCGGAGCGGTGGCCGCATGAAGCTTGACCAGGAGATAGACGGCGCTGACAACGGCCACGCTGATGGCGCCGATGGATATCCGGCTCGATAGCCGGGGATTATGGCGCGTGAAGATCAGGATGAGCGCCATGGCCAGAAAAGGCAGACCCGTACCGAGGGCCACTGCCGGCAGGATCGGATCTTGAAGGAAGATGGAAGCCATGTGTACCTATCCTCTCAATTGCTGTGCACGCTCGACGTTTATCGAATGCATCCTTCGAAACAGGGCCAGAATGATGCTCAGGCCGATAGCCGCCTCGGCAGCCGCAAGACCCATGATGAACAGCGTAACGATCTGCCCGACGGCCGGTTCGGGAGCAAGAAAGCGGTTGAAGGCCATGAAGTTGAGGCTTGCCCCGTTGAGCATGAGTTCTATGGAGATCAGCATGCCGATAAGGTTTCTGCGCTGGAGGAGTCCAAGCAGACCCATGGAGAAAAGAATGGCCGCAACGATCAGGTATGTGCTCAATTCGTTCACGAGCTTAACCTCCGACTGAATCCTGCCGTTAATATCGCACCGATGATGGCCACAAGCAGAACGAGAGAAATGACTTCAAAGACAAGTGCATAGCGGGTGATGAGCAGGTAGCCGATGGTCTCGACCGACCAGTCCGAGCTCCGCTCCGCCGCGGGCACCCAGTTGGTCCTGAGCACGACTCCCACCGTCGCCACAAAGAACACCACACTTGCCACGACGGCCATGGCGACCTTGGGCACCTCGCGCCTGGGGACCTCCAGGTGCAGAGGCCGCGAAAGCATGATGGCAAAAACAATGGCGATGCAGATGGCGCCCACGTAGATCAGCAGCTGCATGAAAGCGACGAAGAGGCTCCCCAGTGAGAGATAGAGCCCGCCGACGCCTGCAAGAGCGAGTACCAGCCCGAGAACGTTGTAGAGAATGTTCCGCGGGAACACCGCGATGGCCGCCCCGGTCAGGGTCAATCCCACGAGGAACCAGAAAGCCATCTGCGCTGATGTTTCGGTTAATGTCACAATGTTCATGACAGACCACCTTTCTCCAAACCGGCTAAACGGTCTTTGCCCTGCGGGTTTCCAACCGGGCCATCAGATCGATCACTCCATCCCACCTGGTTTCGCCGACCAGGTCGTATTCCTTCGAATACTCGAGGGTCTGCGTGGGGCAGGTTTCGACGCAGAGTCCGCACAGGCTGCATCGAGTAAAATCGATGACATAATGGGTGGCCACTTTCGGGCTCTTGGCCTGTTCCTTCACCCCCTGCACCTTGATGACTCCCGAGGGGCACATGCGTTCGCAGGTGCCGCAGGCGATGCAGTTGTGCGTGCCGGTTTCCTTGAAAACCTTCAGTTCGATGTGCCCTCGATACGCAGAAGACATCCTGATGTGTTTGCGCGGGTACTGCACCGTCACGAGCGGCTGAAACAGTCGCCGGACTGTCACTCGCATCCCTTCGACCAGGCTCCAGCCGCCGTCTATAATCTCCCTGAAATAGCTCATACGCTCCCCTACCCCGTGTCTCTAAACGAGTTTCACGATCAGCGCGGTAACCAGAAGATTCGCCAGACTCAAGGGAATCATCACTTTCCATGAAAAATTCATGAGCTGGTCGAAGCGGATTCTCGGAAACGTCCAGCGCACCCACATGATCACAAAAATGAGTATGTACGTCTTGAGCAGGAACCAGAATATGCCCGGAATCTTGAAGTCGATCCAGAGCGGACCGTGCCAGCCTCCGAAAAAGAGACTCGTGGCCACGGCGCTCACAATGAACATGTTCGTGTATTCTGCAAGAAAGAAAAGCCCGAAGCGCATGCCGGTGTATTCTGTGTGAAAACCCGCCACCAGTTCTGATTCGGCCTCGGGAATATCGAAAGGAGCCCGGTTTGTTTCGGCGGTGGCGCAGATCAGAAAAATCAGCCCGGCGACAGGCTGCAGAAAGATGAACCAGACTTTGCTCTGCGCCTCGACGATCTCGGAAAAGCGCATGGAGTTGGTCATGAGCACCACGCTGAGAACGGCCAGGAGCAGAGGGATCTCGTAGGCAACACTTTGCCCGACGGACCGGATCGCGCCCAGCAGCGCGTACTTGTTGTTGGATGCCCATCCGCCGGCGAGGATGGCGAGAACGGTGAAGGTGGAAAAGGCGAAAATCAGGAGGATGCCGACATTCATGTCGCGAAGGATCAGTTCGGGGCTGAACGGAATGACGAGAAACCCGACGAGGACCGGCATGAAAACGAGCACCGGAGCCATAACGAACAGTCTTCTGTCGGCTGCCCTGGGAGTGATCAGTTCCTTGCCGACCAGCTTCAGTCCGTCCGCGATGGTCTGCAGCAGGCCGTGCGGACCGACTTCCATCGGCCCGGGACGAAGCTGGATGTGGCCCGCCACCTTCCGTTCGAGCCAAACCAGGAACAGGGCGTTGAGCTGGGAGAAAGCCAACACCGCGAAGAGGCCTATGATCAGGCGTACCCATTCCGTTCCTAACTCGTTTCCCATATTCTTTCCCTTTCGGCTGATGACGGAAGCCCCGAGCGTCGATTCGACCCAGCGGGCTCGTTCGGGTTCTTGCCCGGCCTAACGGTCTATCTCGGGAATCACCAGGTCTATGCTGCCTAAAATGGATATGGCGTCGGCAACCAGCGTGTTCCGGAATACGTCCTCAATCACATGCAGATTCCCGAGGCTGGGAACCCGGATGTGACAGCGGTAGGGATACTGGCTGCCGTCGCTCACCAGGTAATACGCCGTCAGACCGCGGGCACTCTCGAAAGCGAAATAGACCTCCCCTTTGGGCGGCTTGATCCGGTGCGGGACCTTCTCCGCCAGGAACGGCCCCTTCGGCAGCTGGTCCAGAGCCTGTTCGATGATCCTGCAGCTCTGTTCCATCTCCTCGATGCGAACCATGTAGCGGTCATATGCATCCCCACTCGATCCAACGGGGATCTCGAAATCAAACCGGTCGTATACCTCGTAGGGTTCCATCTTGCGCACGTCGAAAGGAATACCGCACGCTCGAAGGTTCGGGCCCGTAACACCGTACTGCCTGGCCAGCTCCGGAGTGATAACGCCCACGCCTTTCGTTCGCTTGATAAAGATGATGTTGCGCGTCACCAGGTTGTGGTAGTCCTTCCAACGGCTTCTGAGACGGCTCACGAAGGCCCTGGCCATCCCGATGAATTCGGAATCGATGTCCTGAATCACTCCTCCGAAACGGCAATACGAATACGTAAGCCGCGAACCCGTGACGTGGTCGAGCGTATCGAGCACCTGTTCCCGGTCGTCGAAGGCGTAAAGAAAGGGCGTGAACCCTCCAAGATCCATCACATAGGTGCCGAACCACAGCAGATGACTGGAAATGCGGTTCAACTCCGAACAGATGACTCGTATGTACTGCGCCCTGGGCGGGACCTCGATTCCTGCGAGCTTCTCCACGGCAAGCACGAACCCGTGGTTGTACAGGAGCCCGGAAAGATAATCCATGCGGCTGGTGTTCGGCAGAAACTGCTTGTAAAGGCGATTCTCCCCCATCTTCTCGTGGCCGCGGTGGCCGTAACCGATAACGGGGTCCGCCCTCACGATGAATTCGCCATCCAGATCGAGCAAGACCCTCAACACACCGTGAGTGCTCGGATGCTGAGGCCCAAGGTTCAGCGTGTAGATCTGGTCGACAACGGGATCCAGGAATTTCTTAGGCATAGATCTCTTCTCGCTTCCGATAAGCGTTCACGACGCCGAAGGTTTTCCTCAAAGGGTAATAATCCGCATCCTCGGGAAGCAGCAGCCGCCTCAGATCGGGATTATCGGCAAACCGTATTCCGAAAAACTCGTGAACCTCCCGCTCGAACCATTCCGCCGCTCGAAGGATGTCCCGCACCGTCGGCGGTGTCTCGTCATGGCCGCACAGGACTCTCAGTGCAATTCTCGATTTGGGCTCATACACGTTGAAATGATAAACCAGCTCGAACGTATCCTGAAAATCAAGACCGGTGATGGTTTCCAGGTAGAAGCCCAGAGCGCTGCAGCGCTCGGCGGCATCGCGAAGAAGATCCAGCGGAACCCGGGCCGCAAAGGCGGCTCCGGTGCGATAGTCGTCGTCCACGGTCACGGCATCTTCGGGAAGCATTGCCCGAAGCTCCCGCAGGATATCGTCTGTTTTCGCCATAATCAGTTCTTCCCTTCCATGCGGTGAAAACGACGGATGATGTTTCGTTTTTCACCCTTGGTGATCTTGTCCTGCAAAGCCAATATGCCCTGGATCAGGGCCTCGGGCCTCGGCGGGCACCCGGGAATGGTGATATCCACGGGAATGATGAGATGCGCGCCCGGCACGATGGCATACTGGCCTTCGTATTCGAATGGACCACCGGAAATTGCACAATTGCCCATGGCAATGCACCATTTGGGATTGGGCATCTGATCCCAGAGCATCTGGATGGCGGGTCCCATCTTCCGGGAGATCGTCCCGGCAACAATCATCAGGTCCGACTGCCGGGGCGAGGGGCGGAACACTCCTGAACCGAACCGGTCAAGGTCGAACCGGGAAGCCCCGGCCGCCATCATTTCAATCGCACAACAGGCGAGTCCGAAAGTCATCGGCCACAGGGAGTTGGCGCGGGCCAGGTTCAGGACATCGTCAAGCAGGGCAAACCGTATAACCGGCTCCGGCGGTTCTATTCTTCTCTTGATTTCCACTCGAAAACTCCTTTGCACCAGGCATAAACGATGGCCAGAGACAATATGCCCACGAAGATGAAGACCTCCACCAGGTCCCGGATGCCGCCGTATTTGCCGTAAGCCATCGCCACCGGGAACAGGTAGAGTACATCGACGTCGAAGGCGAGAAAAATCAACGCGTAGATGTAATAGGCCACCGTGAACTGGATCCATGCACTCCCGATGGTCTGCATCCCGCTCTCATACGTCTCCTCACGCTTGACGCCCGCACTCCGCTTGACGATCATCCACGACACGATTAGTGGAATGACGGCGAAAATCACGCCCATCAGAAGGTAGAGCCCGACGGCAAGAAAATCGACCATGATCTCTTTCGACAGCATGTCCTTCTCCGCTCTAGACAGAATCCAAACAAAGCCGGCTACCACGACGGTTGCCAGCCTCCCTGCAAAACCCGGCGGTTCAAACATCCGCCTGCTTCAGGCATCAAGGGCTTTCGGCCACGGACCTCATCCCGCAGGGAAACCGGGACCCGGCTCCCGTCAGCAGTCCGGGAACCTCTCCTCAAGCTGCCCCTCCATCCGAAGGACGCAGTGACTTCTGTGATCCAGGGGAAATGGGATGTGGTCGCGAACCCGACCAGCCTAATCTTTTGACCCGCGTTTTTTCGCACAGCCTCTTACCATTGGTCAAGAAGAAAATTGTGCATCTTTTCAGGATTTCTTCTCTTCGAGTGCATGCATGAAGGCCGGAAAGGTAAGATCTTCGACCGTTGCCGCGGGATTCCGCCGAAGATGAGATGCAGCCGATGCCCGCAATGACTGGATCTATAGAGTGGCACTCGAAGACAACGGAGCGTTTCTCAGGAGGCGCAGGAGCATGGATTCGCAGGAAAACCGGATCAGTGGGACATATTTTGCACATCAAGGGAGGACTTTGGTGTTATGCATTTCACAATATAATCCTCCCTGTTTTATTCGTTAGTAGCCAAATCAAAGGCGCCTGTCAACAGGAATCGTCCGTTTTCCGAGCCTCTCCGCACCCGCCTCATTCTCATTCCCGGGCACGTGCGTCCTATTGCACTCACCCGCCATACTTGTTATGCTGCTCACCGGTATGCACTCATTTCAACCGTCCCGAAAGGGTCTTCAACAGGGAGGACGATGCATGTTCGAACAGATCCATCTTGGTTTTGTGGGTGGAGGCAACATGGGAGAAGCCCTCATCAAGGGGCTCCTCCAGGCGTCCCTTGTCTCACCCGACCGAATCCATGTTTACGATATCAGCAGCAGCCGAACCCGTCACCTGCGCGACTCCTACGGCATCCGGCCGAGTCGCGAAATCGCTTCACTGGCCTCGGAATCCCAGATCATCGTGCTTGCCGTAAAACCTCAGAACATGCACCAAGTGCTGGCGGACCTCCGCGGTCATCTTGCCCATGGTCCCATGGTGCTTTCGATCGCGGCCGGCATTCCCATTTCGACTCTTGTATCGAGCCTTCCCGAGGGGTTGCCGGTGGTGCGTGTCATGCCCAACACTCCCGCCCTGGTTCTCAGCGGAGCGTCGGCTCTTTCCCGGTGTGAACACGTGACAGATGAACAGATGCAGACGGCTTTGTCTCTTTTTCGTGCGGTGGGCAAGGCTGTCGAGGTCGAAGAGAAATGGATGGATGCGGTGACGGGACTGAGCGGCAGCGGCCCCGCGTATCTCCTGCTTCTGATCGAGGGTTTCATCGACGCCGGGGTTCTGATGGGGCTGCCCCGACACGTTGCGGCCGAACTCGTCCTTCAGACTGTCGAAGGGACGGTACGGATGGTCAGGGAGACCACCCGCCACCCCGCCGAACTCAAGGACATGATCACATCCCCGGGGGGAACCACCATCGCCGGGCTCAAGGTTCTCGAGGAACGGGCGGTGCGTGGAGCCCTGATGGAAGCGGTGCGGGCGGCGACCTCGAGATCCGGGGAGCTTGGCCGGAGCTGAACCGCCCCCTCGAATGCCGTTCCGGCCAGACCGCCAACGGGTGCCGTTTCAGGACCCCTGCTGCAGTACGGCTCCCCGCGGCTGCCAGGCCGGTTTGCCGACGGGTGTTCTGCGTTCGAAGCATTCCACGAGGTCGCCGACCTTCACCCTGTCGAACCCTTTGACCTTTATACCGGCCTGCCGCCCTTTCCGGGCTTCTTTCACCGGGACTTTGTCCACCTGGAGCGATTCGATCCTGGACGAGTAGACCGGTCCCATGGCGCCGATGATGCGGTAGCTGCTCCCGAGAGCCAGCACACCTTCGTAGACCTCACAGCCCATGATGACCCCCTTGCGGCCACTCTTGAACAAAGCGATCACCCTGGCCCTGCCGGTCACCCGCTCCTCGGGCTCTTCCATCGCCAGGCTCCCGGCAATACTGCGCAAATCTTCCGCAAGGGCGTAGACGACGCTGTAAAGCCTCACCTCAACACCGTGCTCTTTCACCAGTTGATCGATCCTGGGCGCAGTTCCCACCTGGAATCCAACGATCAGGCGACTGCCGGTCAGGGCCATGAGCAGGTCGTTCTTATTCACCGGACCGACTCCCGAATGAATAACCATTATTCGAACTCCCGGGATTTCCATGCGCTCCAGCACGGAAGTCACGGCTTCGATGCTCCCGATCACATCACACTTGAGTACAACCTCGAGTACCCTCGTCTCCAGATGCCCATCAGGGATTTTCACAACGGGAGACGATCCGGATATTTCAATACGTCCAGTATGACGTCGATGCCTTTTAGGAATCATATCTTCCTCCCTGCGAATCAAAAAATCCGCCATGTACTGAATTAGAAGTTAAGGATTGAGGGAGGGAACGGCACGCGGAGAAGACTCAAAAACCGATACGGACCCTGTTCATTCCTTCGGGGTACATCGCGCATTCAGGATCATTCGCGCCGGCATTTCCTGCGCTCGATGCACGGGATCCGCGTCACGATGGCAAGAATCGTTCCACCAGGAAATAGAAGAGCATGCCCGCCAGCACGGTTCCACCAAGAGATCTCGTCTTGGCGGCAAACAGGAACGTGGGCAAGGCGGCCAGGGATTTTGGCTGAATCCATTCAATCTGCCTGGGATCCCCTGCCACGAGGAGGTCTGGGAGCACGAGGGCACTCAATATGGCCACGGGAATGAGTTCCAGCCACTGGATGAACCATCGGGGAAGGGGTTTGCGCGACAGGAAGAAAAGGGGGAACCAGCGCGGGAGGTAGGTCACCAGTCCCATGCCGGCCACGAGCAGGAGATATTCGATTCCTACCACCGGGATCCTCCCCTTTGTCCGTCCAGAAATGCGCGAATCCCGAAGGCTGCCGTGGCGCCGAACAGCGAGGCGACAATCACGTGCATGTTGCCCGGAACGAAGAGAGAAAGCAGAACGGACCACCCACCCGCGAGGATCGCGGTGATGACATAGATTCCTCCCCTTGTCTGCAGGACGAGCAGGGAGATGAACATGGCGCTCAGCGCATAGTCGATGCCGAAGCTTCCCCCGGGGATGAACTGTCCGGCAAATCCACCTGCGACAGTGCTTCCGACCCAGACGACGTTAGCGATGTGGTTGACGGCGAGGGCATTGTAAGCATTCCAGCGTCCTTCGCGGAACCGCATGGTGTTCACCGCAAAGCTCTCGTCGGTAATACCGTAGGCATACAGGAAAAGGAACCTGCGGCTGCAGCCGTTCAGATGCACCGCCAGCGAGGAACTCATGAGCAAATGCCTGATGTTTACCACGAATGTAGTCAGGATAACGGATGCTGCGGCGGCTCCACTGCTCAACATGGACACGGCTATGAACTGGGCGCTTCCGGCAAAGACGAAGACGGACATGAGGCCGATTTCGAGCGGTTTCAGGCCCGCTTTCTGGGCCAGGACTCCGAAGGCCACTCCGATGGCGAAGTAACCCACGCAAATGGGCCATGCGGCCTCGAAGACTTCCTTCAGGATCCTCAAACCTCGAACTCCATGCTCAGATCGATCGCCCCGGCGGAGTGTGTGAGTGCTCCGCAGCTGATGAAATCCACGCCCGTCCGGGCGATGGCCTGTACGGTTTCGATGTTTACACCGCCGGACGCTTCGAGCAGTGTGTGCCCGCGCTTGATTTTTACGGCTTCACGGAGCATGTCCAGGTTGAAATTGTCCAGGAGGACAACATCGGCACCGGCTGCAACGGCTTCCCTCAAACCATCCAGGTCTTCGACCTCCACCTCGATCTTCAGTGTGTGGGGAGCCCGTTCGCGGGCGGCTCGAACAGCCTCGGCAATACCGCCCACGGCAGCCAGGTGATTGTCCTTGATCAGCACGCCGTCATAGAGGCCGAACCTGTGATTGAATGCTCCTCCATGCCTCACCGCCGCTTTTTCGAAGGAACGCCAGAGAGGGGTTGTCTTTCGGGTGTCGAGGAGCCTGCACGTTGTCCCTTTCAGCTGTTCCACCATACGCCTGGTAAACGTGGCGATTCCTGACAGCCGCTGCACGAAGTTCAGGGCTGTCCGTTCACCGGTGAGGAGACTTCTCACGGGTCCTTCCAGTCTGAAAACAGGGATATCGGCCCGGACGAAATCGCCTTCCCGCGCGAGTTCCTCGACCGTGACCCGGGGATCGAGCAGTTCGAACACCCGGCGAAACGGCCATGTTCCGGACAGGACGAACGACTGCCGCCCGATCACCACGGCGCCCCCCGTTTTTCCGTCGTCGACCACGGCTTCGGTGGTCACATCGGCATGCCCGAGGTCTTCCTGAACCGCCAGCCAGAGCAGGATATCCATCCGATTCATGTTCATTCCCCGGTTGAAGCACTCCCCCTGATGCTGTTGATGATTTCGTGCTGGTGAGTGAGCTTTTCGATCTTCTCACCCAGTCGAATCCCCTTCTCCCGCTCCTTTTCGATGACGTCGGCGGGTGCCTTCTGCAGAAAGTCCTCGTTCAGGAGCTTCTTCTGAGTGACTCCGAATTCTTTCTCGAGCCTGGACAGTTCCTTTTCAAGGCGCCGGGCTTCACTGTCGAAGTCCAGGATATCCTTGAGGATCACAAAGACTTCCACGGTCTTCACCACGGTGCCCGCGGACTGTGCCGGCTTGGGCTGACCTTCCGCCTTCAGAACGGCAAAATCGCTGAGCCGGGCGAGGTCGCTGATGGTGCCTGCGTGGCGGTTGAGCAGTGAGGCGTCCGATTCCTTTTCGTAGTGGCACACGACACCTACCCGCGTTGCGGGCGGAACGTTCATTTCGCCCCGGATATTGCGGATGCCGTTCACCACCCCCATGATGAGCTCCATCGCTTCTTCGGCGGCCGGATCCAGCCGGTCATCCTCGATCGCCGGCAGCGCAGCCTTCATAATGCTTCCGGATGTCTGTGGGAGCTTCTGCCAGATTTCCTCGGTAACAAACGGCATCACGGGATGAAGCAGGATGAGCATCTGTTCGAGCACCCTTGCCGAAAGGCTTTGAGCGAGCCTTTTCGCTGCACGGTCTTCACCGTACAGGTCCGGTTTGATCATCTCGAGGTACCAGTCGCAGTATTCATGCCAGAAGAACTGGTAGAGAACATGGGCGTACTGGTTGAAAAGATAGCCGTCCAGGGCGGATTTCACTTCCCGGACGACGTTCTGGAGCCTGCTGAGTATCCACCGGTGAATCAACTTTTGGGGCCTGGCCGGGATTTCTTCCACGAGGTCGAGCCCGTCGAGGTTCATGAGTACGAGGCGAGCGGCGTTCCAGATCTTGTTGACGAAGTGTTTGTAGCCTTCGATCCGGTCTTCGGAAAGCTTGACATCCCGGCCCTGCACGGCGAAGGCAGCCAGCGTGAAACGAAAGGCGTCCGTCCCGTACTTATCCATCATCACCAGGGGATCGATGACATTGCCTTTGGACTTGCTCATCTTCTGACCCTGCGCATCCCTCACCAGTGCGTGGATGTAAACCTCGCGAAATGGAACGTCCTTCAAGAAATGGATGCCCATCATCATCATGCGTGCAACCCAGAAGAAGAGAATGTCGAACGCCGTAACCAGGACCGTGGTCGGGTAAAACTTTCTCAGGTCCGCTGTGTCCTCGGGCCAACCGAGAGTCGAGAAGGGCCAGAGAGCGGAACTGAACCAGGTATCGAGCACATCTGCTTCCTGTTCGATCAAAGCCCCGCCGCAATGGGCACACTTGGTCGGATCCTCCATGGCAACGGTCACCCCGCCGCAGTCCCTGCAGTACCAGGCCGGAATCCGGTGCCCCCACCAGATCTGCCTGCTGACGCACCAGTCCTCGAGATTCTCGAGCCAAATGAAGTAGTCCTTCTCCCACTTGGAGGGCACAATGCGGGTGGATCCGTCCCGTACCGCCTGCATTGCCTTTTCGGCCAGGGGCTTCGTCGATACAAACCACTGAAGAGACTGCATGGGTTCCACCACACTCTTGCAGCGGTAGCAGTGGCCGACGCGGTGCCTGTATTTTTCCGTCTTCACCAGGTACCCGCCTTTTTCCAGGTCCTTCAATATCTGCTTGCGGCAGGCGTAGCGGTCGACTCCCGCATATCTTCCCGCCTGGTCCGTCATGACCCCTTTTTCATCGATAACCTGGATCAGGTCCAGGCCATGCTTGCGGGACAGTTCAAAATCATTGAAATCATGGGCGGGAGTGACCTTGAGCGCCCCCGTACCGAATTCCCGGTCCACGTAGGTGTCTCCTATGACGGGAATCAGCCGGTCCATGAGGGGCAGGATCACCTTCTGACCGATGAAGGAAACATATCGAGGATCCTCCGGGTGAACCGCCACGGCCGTATCCCCAAGCATCGTCTCGGGGCGGGTCGTGGCCACGACCAGGGCGCCCCTGCCCTCGGCCAGAGGATACTTCAGCAGGTAAAGGTGGCTGTCCAGTTCCTCCCCGTCCACCTCGATGTTGGCCAGGGCGGTCATACACCGAGGGCACCAGTTGATCATTCTCTTGCCGCGATAGATGAGACCCTCTTCATAAAGGGCCACAAAAACACGCCGCACAGCGCGTGACAGTCCCTCGTCCATGGTGAACCGTTCGCGGCTCCAGTCACACGAGGCACCGAGGCGTTTCAACTGATTGATGATGATCCCGCCGTACTTGGATCTCCATGTCCATATGCGCTGCAGGAATTCCTCCCTCCCCAGTTCGTGCCGGTTCAGCCCCTGGAGAGCGAGCTGTCGTTCGACCACGTTTTGCGTGGCGATGCCGGCGTGATCTGTGCCGGGAATCCAGAGCACTTCAAAACCTGCCAGTCTCTTACAGCGGCAGAGGATATCCTGGAGTGTATTGTTGAGGGCGTGCCCCATGTGCAGCTGGCCGGTGACATTCGGTGGAGGGATAACGATACTGAAGGGAGGACGGACACTCAGTTCGTCCGCCCGAAAATACCCGTTCTTTTCCCATTCGCCATACCAGTAGGACTCCACTTCATGGAACGCGTATGCCTTAGGCAATATGCCCTGACTCATGCAACAACCCCCTCCGCCGGCTTGCAACTCCGGCATGCGGATACTCGAGCCGGATCAGACAGAATGCTTCCCCGACTTGATCACTCGGATTCTTTCTTCAGCCTCTCGATCTCTTCTCTCAGCACGGCCCGTACAATCTCCGGCAGCCTGCTTTCGACCAGATCTTTCAAGGCTTTCGACAGATCGGCTTCGATCTTCGACACGATTTCATCCAGGGAAGGCCCTGTCTCTTCCCGGCCCGCCGGGGCCGAAGCGTCCGTTCCGGAGTCACCGGGCTTTCCAGCCGAAATCATTGCTGCCGGCAGGTCGAGCCCGGGGCCTCCCTTTTGTTCTTTCGCAGGCTCAAGGATATCCGAACGGCCTTCCGGCCTTTCCTTCAGGCCGCTTTCCATGACCTCTTCGCGCGGCTCGCCGGCCGGCCTTTCATCCAGGAAGGGGAAGAGAAAGTCCTCAGAAGGAGCTTTCTCGAGATTGAAACTGTCGACAAGATCTTCCTCGGTTTTTCTTTCAGGCGGGAAGGAGAATTTATCGAGGAAATCATTGTCAGTCGCTTCCTGCGCCAGAGGTTCGATCGAGATTTCCGGCTGCTTGAAATCGAGGTCCAGGTCGGCATCGAGTATTTCAACCTCTCGATCCTCTTCCTCATCCACAGCCTCTGCGCTGAGTTCTATGATCTCGTCGAGATCGATAACGTCCTCGTCGAGTCCGCCCACCGGAAGTCTCTTGTCCGCCGGCATACTCGATTCGGGCTCCTCAATCCTCAAGGATCGCTTGAACCTTTTCATTGGATCTCTCGCATTCATGCACCTGTATGGACAGATGCCCCTGGTTCTTGACAGGCAAGACCAAAAATCCCTGACACGACGTTAAATTCCGGTGATTCAGCAGGCAACCGATACCACGCTCCAAAATCCTCTGTCAAGGCAAAGGTAGATCGGTCACCCCCTTGTGGAAACGAAGCAAAACCACCGCCCTGCGAGTCAAAACTTCATCCATGGGCGCGGCAGGAACAGTCTCTTGTAGAGATCGAGGATATAGCGGTCGGTCATTCCCGCAATGTGATCAAAAACCTGACGCTCCCTCGATACCCCTCCGTCAAGCGCCCCCAACTCCCTGCCGAACACCTCGTCATCCTTCATGAACACATTGAACAGATCCTCGATGATCTTGCGCACCCGCTCGAACTCAACCCTCACCCGCGGGATATCGTAAACCTTCTCGAACAGGAATTCCCTCAACTGTTCAACACATGCCAGCACCTCCGGACTCATCCTGATCTCGCCCAGGTTCTCTTCCAGGCTGGCATGGATGATGTCCTCCACCATCACATGGATGCGGCGGGAATGGCTGTTTCCAAGGCAATGGAGAATTTCATCCGGAATGTCCGAAGGATCGAGGATCTCCGCCCTCAGAGCATCGTCCAGGTCATGGTTGAGGTAGGCGACGATATCCGCCAGGCGCACAACCTGGCCTTCGAGGCTTTCCGCCTTCTCCCCCGCCCTGGCAAGAATCGGGTCGGATCGGCCTTTCGAGTGCTTCACGATGCCGTCCCGCACCTCCATGGTGAGGTTCAGACCACGGCCGTTTTTTTCAAGGACGTCCACAACGCGCAGACTCTGCTCATTGTGCAGGAATCCTTCCGGGATCAACTCGGCCAGCACTCGTTCGCCTCCGTGCCCGAAGGCGGTGTGTCCGAGGTCGTGCCCGAGGGCTATCGCTTCGATCAGGTCTTCGTTGAGGGCAAGAGCCCTTCCCAGGGTACGCGCGATCTGCGATACTTCAAGAGTATGCGTCAGGCGGGTTCTATAATGGTCGCCGGTGGGGGAAAGGAATACCTGGGTCTTGTGTTTCAGCCTCCGGAATGCCTTGCAGTGCACGATGCGGTCTCTGTCCCTTTGAAAGGCGGTCCTCAGAGTGCACTCCTCCTCGGATCTCAAACGCCCCCTGCTTCTGCTGCTGAGTTGAGCGCGTTTGTCCAGAATCCCCGTTTCTCTCTCCTCCAGAAGCACTCTAAGAGGGGTACCTGACGCACGAACTGCCTCTGTTCCTTTTGACATTGACCTGATCAGCCTGTTGTCGTTAGATTAAACGCCTATGATCTCTACCCTGAACCGATACATCATGAAGGAACAAATTGTGCCGGTGATTCTCTGCCTGGTGGGAGTGACCTTCGTCCTCGTCACCGGAAGGCTGCTCCAGTTGACCCGGTACATCTTCACTTCTTCCTTCACGATGATCGACATTCTCGAACTCATGGGTCTGGCCATGCCGAAACTCATGCTCTTCGCCTTTCCCATGGCGCTTCTGCTCGGAGTCCTCCTGGCCTTCCTTCGCATGAACAGCGACAATGAAATCATCGCCCTGCGCGCCGCTGGAATCAGCTTCACCCAGCTCATGCCCTCCGTATTTGCACTGAGCTTTCTGATCACGGCGATCTCCTTCTACAACGCCGTGTACGTCATTCCTCACGCCAACAAGGCCTTCGACTACAAGCTCAAATCCCTCGCCCGCGCGGGACTCCCGATCCTGCTCCGGGAGGGCACCTTCATTACAACGATTCCCGGACTGACCTTCTTTTTCAGAAGTGTAAGCCCTGCTGAACTGACTATCCGGGGAGTCTTCGTCCAGGATCAGCGGCAGGAAAACGTGCGCGCAACCATCATCGCTGAAAAAGCCCGGATCGTCTACCAGCGCGACGTAAATTACCTCACTTTCAAGATATCCAACGGGGTGATCACCAGGGTAGCGGAGAATCTTCAGAATGCCCAGGCCGTTTCCTTCAAATCTTACGACCTGACCCTGTCACTCGATGAACTCTTCAATCCCCCTGAACGCCACTCGAAACCGAGAAGAGAGATGACGCTCACGGAACTGCTCGAGGTCATGCGTCAGTCGCCCGGAGGCGACAAAGACGTCTCGTACGCCCTCGAGTTCCACATCAGGCTGGCTTTTCCGGCAAGCTGCGTTTTTCTCGGGCTGATGGGGGCTCCGCTCGGAGCCATGTTTTTTCGCAGAGGACGCATGAGCGGGATAACATGCGGGATTGCCGTCTTTCTGATCTACTATGTCGTCTTCACCGCCGGCAGGGGACTCGGAGAAAACCACCTGTTGCCACCGTTCCTCGCGATATGGCTGCCGAACATCCTCTGCCTGCTCGTCATGGGATACATCTGGTCCAAGGTGCACAGTGAAACCCCCTACAAAATGCCCTCCTTCATCACGCACCTTCGGTCCGAGTGGAAGCCGGGTAAGAAGTCCGCGGAGAAGAAGCAATGCTGAATCGAGCTGCGTTTACCCTCCGCCGAGGCGCTTTTCAACGCGATCCCGCAAGCGCCCGTCAATCCTACAGAGAAAGATGCCCGCACACGGCAGCGGGCAGACTGTTCCGCCGGGAATTTGAATGAAGATCATATCGAGATACGTGCTCGCCCACTTCCTGCCGATATTTGCCCTCTGCCTCTGCGCCTTTGTCGGCCTGTACCTCGTTATCGATTTCTTCGAAAACGTGGACAGGATGATCGAGCACCATGTCTCCCCCCTGAAGATCGCCGCCTTCTTTCTCTACAAGATCCCCTTCATAGCGACCCAGGGCATTCCCATGGCCGTGCTGCTCGCCACAATGATCAGCCTCGGACTCCTCAAGCGAAACAGGGAACTCATCGCCCTCGAAACAGCGGGCATCCATACCTTTTCCTACGTGGCCCCCATCGTCCTGACGGCTCTTGTTGTCTCCGTAATTCATTTCCTTGGAGCTGAAACCGTCTCCAGGTCTCTCAACCACAAATCCAGGCAGATCTGGGAACAGGAAGTGCTCGGCCGCAAATCTCCCGCATCCTGGTCACGGGAGAATTTCTGGTACTACGGTCAGAACGTCATTTACCAGGTGCGTCTTTACGACCCTGCCTCTCAGACCCTGGAAAAGGTCTCCCTCTTTTACATCGACCCGGAATTCAGGCTGGTGGAAAGGCTGGACGCCAGGCGCTTCATCTGGGAAGGCGGCCGATGGACGGCACAGGACGGCCTAATCCTCCGATTCAGCGGTTCCGAGACAAACCAGGAATGGTTCGATCACAGGACTATCGATCTGCGCGAGAAGCCCGCGGACTTTTCGGGACTGGAAACGGTGCCCGAGGAGCTCAACTGGCTCGATCTCTATCACTACACCACGAAGATCCGCCAGGAAGGATTCAACTCGACTCAGCACCAGGTGGAACTGCACCTGAGGGTCGTCCAGCCACTGACCACGTTCATCCTGGCCATTCTCGGCATCATGATCGCTCTGCGCCAGGGAATACACGGAGGGATCGCAGTGGGTGTGGGGGTCGGCATGATTGTGGCTTCCCTGTATTTCGCCGTGCTTCAGCTCGGGTGCGCCCTGGCAACGGCGGAGATCCTGTCGCCCGCGCTGGGGGTTTGGGCGGGAGACGTCATTTTTTCGTCCCTGGCAGGGTACCTGTGGATCACTCACCATCAATAGTTCAGGATCGAGGAACGGGGAGAGGCGATTTCGCCGCCCCTCCACTTCCCGCGGATTCCACCGCGCGAATCGCTTCCCGGACCCGTGCCGGCAGGAAGTGATTCCGTCAGGTGGGCAGGCGCGTTTCGAGGGCCATTGCAATCTTCTTCTTGAGTTCGGTAAGGTCGAAGCTCTTGACCACGTAGAAATCCGCCGCAATGGACTTCATATCTTCCTTGAAGGTATCGTAGGCCGTCGAGAGGATGACGGGCAGATCGTAATACCTGTTTCGAATGTCCTGCAGGAGATCCAGGCCGTTGTAGTCCACCATCTTGATGTCGAGAACCACCAGGTCGGGTTTTTCCTCTTCTATCGTTTCAAGAAGCCTGTATCCGCTTTCCGCGGTGATCACCTCATAGCCGACCTCTTTCAATTCTTCCGAATAGAGCAGCCTGATGTGCTCTTCATCGTCCACAACCAGGATTTTCGGCATGATCTTCTCCTTCACTTGAGATCATTCCCAGACCTTCACCAGGTAGGGCTTGTTTTCTTCAAAAATCGTGCATTCGTTTTCAATGTATTCCTCAGCCTGCTGCAGGGACATCCGTTCGGTCTTCTTCACGAAAGAGAGCACCTTTCCCAGGTAGAGAGGCAGGAGTGAATCCAGGAGAGTGCCTCTTTCCGAAGCGTTCATCTTGTGGTACGCCGTCGCGGCGTCAAAGAGGATTTTTGCCCAGGTCTGGGTCGGAAACGAAAAGTGCTGCAGCCCCATGCCGTGTATTTCTTGCAGCTTGGGCACAACCGTCTGATCAAAGATTCGAGGCCAGGTGGCGCTGTGTTCGTCGTAGCCTTCGAGGAACCTTTCATGGAGCCGAGCGGCGTTGACTTCGACAAGAATGGGCGTGTCCACCTCGTGCACATCCGTCCCGAAAAGCGCGGTGGGCTTGCTCCACTTCACCTGTTTCCAGAAATCGGCATAGACCATCATAAGATCGAAGATCGTGCTCAAGACCTGCTGGAAAAGCACATTCAAATGCGCATAAGGGTCTTTTACCCTGTGGACCTTGGGCCCCCCCATGAACGACTGACACACCGGCATTCGAGAGCTCAACGCAATGTTGGTCATCCAGATGTCCACGCCGAAGTTCTGAACGGCTTCGGTCCACACCGGTGAATCGAGAAAGACTTCCGCCATCTTTCCCTTGAACCCGAAATCGCCCACGTTGGGCTGCCGCACTCTTCGCCCGTAAAGGCAGCGAAGGAGCGGATAAATGATGGAACTGGTCATGGTCGCTTCGTACTTGTGGCGAACATAAAGCGGGCAGACATACCCGACTCCCTTGAGGATCGGCTCTGCCAGGTTCTTGACCCACAGAGGCTGAACGTTCTTGACATCCGCCTCGATAACCACAACCGCTTCCGCCCGGAGTTCACGCACCTTCTCGAACAGGTTCCGCAGGTTGTTGCCCTTGCCGCGCACGCCGGGCGGCGTCGACAGATACATGCGCGGAACCTGGCCCGGCGCAGCGAAAAAGGCCTCTTTGGTTCCGTCCGATGAATGGTTGTCGCAGTTGATGATGACACTCTTCAGATGCCCGAAGTGCTCCCGCAGTCCTCTGTCCACCTGCTCGACGACATACCCTATGCCCTCTGCCTCACTGAAAGAAGGAATGGCCGCAACAATGTCGGCGCTGTCGATCTTGTGGGGGTTTTCTTCATAAAACGCCATTTGAGACTCTCCTGGTTACCTGCCCCTTCTTTTCCCGCTGCTTTTCAGGCATTCGGAAGCATCCGATTTCATGGATCAAACGAAGGAACTCCCCGCGCTGTCTGTATTCCTTCTGTCCTGTTCCGGGACCGATGCTGACCGCGTTTAATGGTTCATCCGGCAAACAGGTGCTCCGGTGCTTTTCACGCAAAGGATCGATGACATCACAACGTCACTTTTATGCGACAGTTGTCCGGGTGCGCGTTTGCCGGACCCCCCTTCCCCATTGTACGAATGCGCCCGGCCCGCCCCGTTCCCGCAGTCCTTCTTCCCCGCGGTTCCGCTCATCCTTTTCCAGGGCTCCGAACCGGACTGCCTCGACAGATCTCCAGCCGAACACCCACATTCTCTATACTCATCGGAAATCAAAGGGAAAAAGGATATCACTCCGATATACGGGAGGAAGTCTGCGTCATTTTCCACTTTTGCGAATAAACTCGAACCCGTATCCAAAAAACACAAGTAATCCCGCCATGATCAAAACCACATAAGATTCGGAAGCCGGAAAGAAAAAGTGCCTCAGCACGACGGCGCCCAAAAGCCCGAGAGCCAGGCGAACGGCAAAGACCTTCCACACGAACCGAGAAGAGGGCTCTTTCATTGAATCAGACCCGTCATGTTCTATCGATTGCAGGGATGAATGTCCCACCGAAAGTGCTGCTGATCACAAGCCTTACCGAATTGCATCCTAATGAGCCCACCAGTTATTGTCAAGTTTATCTCGCCCCACCCCAGCCCCGGCTGATTCCAGCTTTGCTGTTGCGTTTCCACCTTCACAAGAGGTATATAACGACTGTACGCATCGCTTCTGAAGCAGCCGTAACGAACGGGCAGGACATGCGGATCGGTTCGAATTCTCCGTTCCCACGTCCGGTTCGCGTCCCGAAAAGCGCACCTCCCTCGCCGCCCGACGAACATCTTCCCCGGCCCGGGAAAGGCTGTCACCCTTCCTGGAGACCCGGCACGGAATTCCGCCGGAGTCGAAGAATGACTCCAAGGCGTACCGATATGATTCGAAAGGGGTACACATGGAAAGGTTTCTTGTAGCCTTGGATTGCACACCCGGGTCCACCAGGTGCGTCCAGTACCTGAACAGGGTTCTGCGCGGGGCGGAGCACGCTGTGATCATTCTTTTTCATGTTCTCCCCACGACCTCTCCCAATATGCTCAAGGAGGAGGAGGTCGAGCGTATTACTGCGATACAGCATGAGAAACCCTACCTGGCCGGCTACTTCTGGAAAGAGGAAGATGAAGCGCAGATGAGCCGGTCTTTTGAACAGTCCCGACAGCTCTTCATCCAGGGTGGGTTCGCCCAGTCCCGAATCATCTTTCACTTCAACGTGCAATCCGCCGACGTGGCACAGATCATTCTCGATGAAGCGAGGGACCTGGGGTGTGGAACCATCGTTGTGGGGCGTCGCAGGCTGAGCCGGGTGAAGGAGTTGCTGCTCGGGAGCGTGTCCAACACGGTCGTTAAGCTGGCCCGAGGTGTAACCGTCTGGGTAGTGGACTGAAACGAACTGCATCATTTTGATGAAAGGAGCCGTCAATGCATGGTGAGCTGTTCAAGAACATCGCCTTCTGCACGGATTTCTCTGACAACGCGGACCTTGCCTTTTATGCGGCCAGGGAACTTGCCTCGATGCACCGGGGCACTCTTCACATCGTGCACGTCATGGTGAATTTTTCCCTGGCGCCGCCGGTACATGCCACCTACATGCCCATCGAATACGATCCGAAATTCATCGAACAGGTCACCGAAGCAGCCAAAGGATCCATCCAGGAAAGATACGTCGCCAAGCTCGCCCCCAATCAGTCGTTCGATATCCATCTCCTCTCCGGCTATGCATCCACCGAGATCATACGGCTTGCCCAGGAGAAGGATTTCGACCTTATCGTGATGGGTTCTCACGGCTTGACAGGCCTGGCGCATGTTCTCTTCGGAAGTACCGCGGACCGGGTGGTTCGCAGAGCTCCGTGTTCCGTCCTCACCGTGCGCATGAAGAAGAAGGACTGACAGAGAGTGAAGGAGTCTTCGACCGGCAGCTCTCGCCAGGTCCGCAACAGCTGGAATCCGATCCATGTGCAATGGTCCATTGAAGGGAAAGCAACCGCATGCACTATCTTGTCACCGGCGCCGCCGGATTCATCGGCTTTCACCTGGCCGCGAAACTCCTCTCTCAAGGACACTCCGTCGTCGGCCTGGACAATGTCAACGACTATTATGACGTAAATCTGAAACTCGATCGCCTGAAACAGTTGGAGAATTATTTGTCTTTCCGGTTTCACAAGGTGAATCTCCAGGACAGGTGCGGCGTGGAAGAGGTGTTCCGGAAGCATGCTTTCGATGTGGTGGTGCACCTGGCCGCCCAGGCAGGCGTGCGTTATTCTCTCACCAACCCCCATGCCTATGTGGCAAGCAACCTCAAGGGTTTTCTTAATATTCTTGAAGGCTGCAGGCACGGGAAAGTCAAACACCTGGTTTTCGCTTCGTCCAGTTCCGTCTACGGGGCCAACACGACGATGCCCTTTTCCGTGCACCAGAACGTAGATCACCCTGTTTCACTCTACGCCGCCACCAAGAAAGCCAACGAACTGATGGCCCATACCTACTCGCATTTGTACGATCTGCCGTGCACGGGCTTGAGGTTCTTCACGGTGTACGGCCCGTGGGGAAGACCCGATATGGCCTTGTTCCTCTTCACGAAGGCCATTCTGGAAGGCAATCCCATAATGGTGTTCAATCACGGGAAGATGAAACGTGATTTCACCTACATCGATGACATCATCGAGGGAGTGGTCCGCGTCGCGAATTCGCCGCCTTCAGCCAACCCCGACTGGAACCGCGAAACACCGGACCCGGGCACGAGCTATGCGCCCTACCGCATTTACAACATCGGGAATAACCAACCCGTCGAACTGATGGAGTTCATCAACGCCATCGAGGATTGTCTCGGCAGAAAAGCTGAAAAGCATTTCTTGCCGCTTCAACCGGGAGACGTTCCTGCGACCTTTGCCGATATCGAGGACCTCGAGCGCGACTTCGGATTCCGCCCGAACACGCAGATCAGGGACGGGATAGCCCGGTTTCTCGAATGGTACCGGGGCTATTATCGGGTGTGAATCCCCCGGCTGTGCACCATCTTTTTTTCACCACGCGTAGAAGAGGTCGACGGAGTTCAGCACCTCGCATCCGTTCCGGGTCACCCTTACCATGTTCTCCAGGCGCACTCCACCAGACCCGGGCAGATATATGCCCGGCTCCACGGTGACGACCATGTTCTCCTCGATGATTGTCGCGTTCTGTCTTCTCAGCCCCGGACCCTCATGAACCGCAAGGCCGACTCCATGTCCGAGTCCGTGCCCGAACCGGTCGCCATATCCCGCACGCTCGATGACTCCCCGAGCCGCCGCATCCACCGCAACCGAATCCACTCCCGCTCGTACGGCTTCCTGGCCCGCGATTTGAGCTTCGCGCACAACGCGATAGATCTCCCGTATCTTTGCCTCGGGTCTTCCTGAAATCCAGGTCCTCGTCATGTCCGAACAATAGAGAGAAAGCTTCGACCCGAGGTCCAGCACAACCGGTTCTCCCGACTTCAGGGTTCGATCGGTGGGAACCGCATGCGGCAGTGCGGCGTTGGGTCCACCCGCTACAATGGGTGGAAACGACACGGCCTGCCCTCCCCCTTCCCTGATCCCTCGCTCGATCTCCCAGGCCACCTCTTTTTCCGTACGGCCGGGAGCCAGCCTTTCCCAGGTGGAAAGCAGCACCTTCTCGGTCAACGCCAGGGACGCCCGGATCAGCTCGATTTCCGACGGCTCCTTGACAAGCCTCAGCTTTTCCGCCAGGCCGTTTACGGAAACCATCGCCGATTTCGGCTTCGATGCCCTCAGCACCTCCTCGATCTCGCGGTATGTCCTGTACGTCAGATAATGCCCCTCGACTCCAAACCTCTCGGGAGCACGGTCCGAAAAGATCCCCGGCAGCACCTGGGCCAGACCCTGCGAGTATACGATCAACTCGAAATCCGGCGCCTCCCGTCTCGCCTCCTCCTCGTAGCGCGAATCGGTCAGAATGAGCCGACGATCCGGTGTGATATACAGATGCCCCGAGGACTCCATGATGTGATGGTCCTCGGCTTCATAGCCGCTCAGATAGAACCGGTTTTCGGGAACGGACACGAGATAGGCGTCCAGCCGCTGCTGCTCCATGAGCTGCAACAGTCGATCGAGACGACTCGAAAAGATCTGGCGATCCATGATGCGTACTCCCCATTTGCAGACAGGAAGACTCGGTCAGTACTTCTCGAAAAGGAACCCTTTGCCGTTATTCGAGCGGTTTTCCACCGTCGATACCAAGATAAGACATCCTTGCCGCTCCAACCGCCTCTCGCCCGTCGATTCAGGTCCGGCGAACCCCTTTTGCAGTATACAAAAAAGTTGGGTATTTTCGTCAAAGGTGTTATTCTTTTTACACTTTATGCAGGTGATACGGAAGGAGCAGCTTGACATGCACGCCAGAACCCTTGTCTTGCGTTTTCCCGCAGAAATCGTGGACAAACCCATCATTACCCACCTGGTCAAAGACTACAACCTGACCTTCAACATTCTGAAGGCACAAATCTACCCGCGCAAGGAAGGCATGCTCGTTCTTGAACTGCGAGGCAACCGCAGGGATTTTCAGAAGGGCATCAAGTACCTCAGGGACGCGGGAGTGCAGATCGAACCCGTTGCGCAGGGTATCCGTCGAGATGATGAACGGTGCTATCAATGCGGCGCGTGTACGGCCGTCTGCCCCACCGGGGCATTGCACATCAGGCGGCCCGAGATGGCAGTCCTTTTCGAGTCCGAGCGATGCAGTGCCTGTGAGTTATGTGTCAAGACATGCCCTGTGCGTGCCATGATCGTGACCTTCGACAAGGCGCTCGCCATGTAGCGACATTTGCAGCCCCCTGCCCGGCAGATTTGAAAACAACGCCGGTTGCAGGTTGCGAGTGCATTTTCCTCCCTCCGGACGGGATGAGGGTGTGCGCGGAGGGGGATCCAGGTTTTGAACGCCCCGGTATAGGCGTTCCCGGGCCGGGTTCGAGCAACGATATGTTTCGATCGGATGAGGAGTTGGAAGATGAATTACAGCGACACGGTCATGGACCATTTCATGAACCCCCGAAACGTCGGTGAAGTCGAAAACCCCGACGGGATCGGACAGGTGGGAAATGTCAATTGCGGCGACATCATGCGCATGACCATAAGAGTTCAGGACAACCGTATTTCAGAGGTCAAATTCAAGACCTTCGGCTGCGGAGCCGCCATAGCCGTGAGTTCCATGGTGACGGAAATGATAGCGGGAAAGACACTCGAAGAAGCCGTCCAAGTCAACCGTGACGATGTGGCCGAAGCCCTTGGAGGCCTGCCGGCCAAGAAGCTCCACTGTTCGAACCTCGGAACCGACGCCTTGAAGGCAGCCGTCAACGATTACTGGCGCAGGACCGGGCACCCCGAGAAGGTCGTTCCCCTGGAAGATGAGCACCTCGAACAGGACACGGAAGAAACCAATGCGTGTTGCAGTAGCAATGAGCGGGGGTGTAGACAGTCTCCGGACGGCCACTCTGCTGAAACAACAGGGAAATGATGTTTTCGGCCTTCACATGCGCCTGTTTCCTCCGCCCGGCACGGACGAGCCGTCCATCGCCCGGATCGTGGAGGATCGCGAAAAGACCCTGAACCACATCGCATCGAAGCTCGATATCCCTCTGACCGTTGTGGATATGCGCGAGCATTTCGACGAACTCGTGGCTTCCCCCTTTATCCAGGCGTACCTGAAAGGCCGGACTCCCAACCCGTGCGCCATCTGCAACCCGCGCATCAAGTTCGGGCTGCTCCTCCGGAGAGCGCTGGAGCTCGGAGCGGATCGTTTTGCCACGGGTCATTACGCCAGGATAATTCCACCGGCCTCCAACCCGGGCAGGTTCGGGATCTTGAGGGCGTGCGACAAGGCCAAGGACCAGTCGTATTTTCTGTTCGGTCTCACCCAGGAACAGCTGTCCGTAGCGATCTTCCCACTGGGGAAAACATACAAGACCGATGTCCTCCGCTGGGCCGAAGAAGAGGGTTTGTCTCCGCTCATCCCCGGCGAGAGCCAGGAAATATGTTTTATTCCTTCGGGTTCCTACACGGATTTCGTCAGGCAGAGGGTCGAGGTCGACTCCCGTTCCTGCGAAGGATTTATCGTTGACCTGGAAGACAGGGTTCTCGGACGGCACGGCGGCATATACAATTATACCGTCGGACAGCGGCGGGGGCTCGGAATCCCTTCCACATCGCCTTACTACGTGGTGGAACTCGACCCCGTTGCCAACAAGGTGCGAATCGGACGATCCGCGGACCTCTATTGTTCCCGTTTCACCGTGGATTCCGTCAACTGGGTCTCCGTTGCCCCTCCACGGGAACCCGTCCGCTGCAGGGTGCGCATTCGTCACAAGCACGAGGCCGCTTCCGCCCTGGTAACCCCCTTGAACGACTCCGCTGCCTCGGTGGAATTCGACCGCCCTCAGCGCGCCGTTACGCCCGGACAGGCCGCTGTATTTTACGTCGAAGACCTTCTGTTGGGCGGCGGCACTATCGCTCACGGGAACTGAATCGGTTCCGAAATGCCGCGCAAAGCCTTCACAACACCCCGGAGTGCGATTTGAAAAATGTTACTGTTGGCGTCGAGACGCTGGGCTGCAAGGTCAACCAGTACGAGTCGTCTCATTTCCTGGAACTGTTTGATGCCGCCGGATTTTCCATGGTTTCGTCACGGGAGCCCGCTGATGTTTATATCGTCCACAGCTGTGCAGTGACATCCAGGGCCGCCTTTCAGACAAGGCAACTGCTGCGCAGGGTCCAACGCGTTAACCCCGGTGCGTCCGTCGTGGTTGCCGGGTGCAACGCTCAGATCGAGCCCGAGAGGTTCGTCGAAGAACGGCTGGCCACGCACGTGCTTGGCACCATTGAAAAACTGGACATCTTGAACTGGATACAGGTGCCCGCTTCTCTCTCCTCACCCTGCGTCGCCGTGGGCGATCCCCGCGAGGCGACACGCCTGCTGCCGGCTCCCGTGCGGCATATGCATTCCCGGGCACGTGCCTTCCTCAAAATCCAGGACGGCTGCAATGCGTTCTGCAGCTACTGTATTGTTCCCTACTCGAGGGGGAGGAGCCGCAGTCTGCCGACGGATGAAGTAATCCGGCAGATGGACCGTTTCGTCTGTTCCGGCTTTGAAGAAGTGGTACTTACGGGGATCCATCTCGGGCAGTGGGGAAACGACCTCGAAACACCTGCCGGTCTGGCTGATCTTCTCGATGATCTGCACAACAGCACACTGCCCCGCCGCGTCCGCCTGAGTTCGCTCGAGCCCATGGAATGGACAGGCAAACTCCTGCGCACCCTCGCTGATCTCCCCTGGATATGCCCCCATTTCCACGTTCCTCTTCAAAGCGGAGACGGCGAGATCCTCGCAATGATGCGCAGGCCGTATGATCCCGTCCGGTACGGGGAGCTCATACTCGAGCTTCGCCGGCTCTTTCCGGACGCTTCCCTGGGTGCCGACGTGATGGTCGGATTCCCCGGCGAGACGGACAAGCACTTTGAAAACACGTTTCGCCTGATAGACCGCCTGCCCCTGTCGTATCTCCATGTCTTCCCGTATTCGCCAAGACCGGGCACCGAGGCGGCAAGACGGCCGGGCAGGGTGGCCGGAGCCGAACTGAAGCGGCGCGCCCGGGTATTGCAGGAGCTCGGTTCAAGAAAAAGGAGGCTGTTTCAGCGGGGTTTCGTGGGGCGGCATATCGAGGTTCTGGCTGAAACGGAAGTCTCGCCGGGCTGGTGGCGGGGAACGTCCGCGAACTACCTGCCCGTCCTTTTCCCCTCCGCCCGACCCATCGCTTCGGGCTCCATCGTCGTCGTTTCCATCGACGGCCTGGGATCGAGGGACCTCCAGGGCGGTTTGGCATCTCTTATCGAGTAAATAGAAAGAACCTTACCATCCGGGCATCCGGCGGACTGCCGCTCGAAAAAGCGCCCATTTCCGTGGCATAGGCCTCGAACAGCGGATCGAGGTAGGCCGCGGCATGAACGTGTTTCCTGTCCCGTTCAAAGACTTCGGCAATCCAGTCCCTGATGATCTCTTCCAGGACGGCGGGATCCAGGCGAACGAAGTCGACGTCCCATGCATGGACCTGGATGGGTTCGACTTCCCACCGTCCGGTCAGACGGAGTTGGGCTGCCGCCGTCCACACCATGGTTCCCAGGGTGATATCCGCGATGTCCCGGATCTGCCCCTCGTGCCAAAGCCTCTGCGCGAGCGCATGGGGATCGACGCTCAGAGCTTCCAGCATCTCCCCCGCCGTTTCGATCACCTGGATGAACCGCCTTGCCGCGTCAAGGTCTTCGCGATGCCTGAAAAAATCCTCTCCGGGAGGATTCGTTTCATCGGCGGAGGATCTCAGGATCATGGGAGTCTTGCGCAGGATCAACTCGACAGGTTCCAGCCACCGAGGATCCAGGCATCCGAAACCGGTGGGCCAGTTCGCAGGCCAGCCGCGGTCCCTGATTCCCTGCACCCTGTTTCTCAGTTTGGTTATCTGTGTATGAGCCGACCTGAACAGATGATCGAGGGGCACGTTTTCAAGCGCTGAAGCCGCAAGCTTCACATGTCCGAAACTCAGGAGATCCAGACCGAGGTTCAAATAAGCCGCTGTCTTGTCCACGGCTCTTCTCAGGCCATGAGGGGAATCCATGGGCAATTGATCCACGATGAAGACCTTGTTGGCGAGAGAGGCGAGTTCCATTTGAAGAAAATCCAGGAGTGGCGCTTCATGTATACACGACAGAGCTTCTCTCAGAAGCCCTCTTTCCGGCAGCAGGGCCAGGGCAAAGACGGGGGTTGAGGGCATTTGTTCGACGGCAGGGGAATCTTTCGTGACGGCAGCCACTTCTTGCGGCTGCAGTGCGCGGTGAATCTCGAGCGCATCGAAAAAATCGGGGATGGCATGGTCTTCGAACCGCCCGCGGTGGAACCGGTAGGCCTCTTCCTCCACTTCTGCATCGACAGCCCACAGGATATGGTGGAGGAGCTCCCTGTAGAATCCCTGGTTGATCTCGAAAAGCAGGGTGAGCAATCCTTTGATGAAATCCTCGTACTGCGGATAGTTCACCTCCCAGTAATAAGTGTCGTCGATCGTGTGCCGGGGAAGCTTTTCGACGGCCTCGAGGGGATCCACATCCTCGGGAGCCGTATCGACACGAATCCACTGCTTGAACATCGTCACGAGCAGTTCGAAGTCCGCCTGGTACAGCCAGTGTATGAGCTTTTCCTCGCTGGCCGCGGCAAGCTTCTGCAACCAGTCGAGGGCCATGGCCCCCTGGAGTCTGTCCTTGTTCCACCACTGGATGTCGAACAGGTGGTTCAGCTGGTCCACCCGGGCCAGGGCGAGAAGAGGCAGTGAATCCTCGGCTCCCAGTTCCTGGACGAAAAAGAAGAAGTCCTGCACGTCCAGGGCTTCGATCACCGAAGCGGCATCAGCCCGTTGGAGAATCGCTTCCAGCCGCTTTCTTGCCGGCAGCCGGAAAAGATACGGAGTCAATTGCCCGGGGGGCAGTCTTTCGAGTAATTCCTTGTCGTTATCGATACCGACCGATTCCATGCATTCTCCATCAGCGACCGGAAATGAATCTCTTGGTGACTGCAATACGCAACACCGGCAGGGGGACATCGCAGCCCGCATCGGCAGGATCCTGCCTGACGTAGAGTATTATGAAGGGTGAGTGCGAAATAGACAAGGGGTCCATCGACAGACGGGCGGCACTGAACAGACCAACGAAAAGGCTCCGGCGGGCTCCAGCCCTGGAGCCCTTGCGTTATCCATGGGGACGGATTATAAGAGGGTAGGATTTCTTCTTTAGGTCACACCGGCTTTCATGTGAAAAGGATGTTCCTCCTCGACGGTTCCGAGGGCGGGAGAACATCGACTGGGTTCGACGGGAGAACAAAAAATGCTGTTGATCGAGGATCTGCAGGTGGAACTTGCGGGCAAGGTCATCCTGAAACATATCGACCTTGAGATCGAGCCGGGCGAAACCCATGTTCTGTTCGGCCCGAACGGGTCGGGCAAGACGTCATTGCTGATGACCATCATGGGGTATCCCCAGTACAAAGTGACGGGCGGGAAGATCGTGTTCAAGGGAGTGGATATCACTCACAGTCCCATCAACGAACGCGCCCGCCTGGGGATCGGCATGTCCTACCAGCGTCCGCCCACCATTCACGGTCTCAAGACCAGGCAGATGGTTCAACTCTGCGCCGGAGACAGAAAGGTCTCCGATGTGGAAGAGCTCGCCGCCCGGGTGCACTTCGAGAGCTTTCTGGATCGGGACGTCAACGCTGGATTTTCGGGAGGCGAGATCAAGAGATCGGAGTTGCTCCAGCTGCTCGCCCAGGACCCGGACCTGATGCTTTTTGATGAACCCGAGTCCGGTGTCGACCTGGAAAACATCGCCCTGGTAGGGCATACCATCGCCACCCTGCTCCAGAAGGAAATCGTCTCGACCTCGACCAAATCGAGGCTTCAGGTCCTGAAAGAACGGACCAAGATGGGCTTCATCATCACCCATACGGGGTATATTCTTGATTACGTCGATGTCGACAAGGGCCAGGTTCTTTACAACGGCGTGTTGAGCTGCAGCACGAACCCCCGCGAGATTTTGAGATGCATCGGGGAAATCGGATACGAGGAATGTGTGCGATGTACGATAGACGCGAATTGATCGAAAAGGCGCAAAAGGCCGTTCAGAAGCGGGCCGTCATCGGCCCGGACGTCGACCTGGGGGAATTCGATTCGACGCCCGTGGATCACAAGTATCTGTCCGATGCAGAGATGCGCTCACTGCCCATGGCGGAACGCCAGCGACTGCTTATGGCCGGAGTGGATGTGACCGAATCGGAACGGGGCGGAACGTACTTTCAGAAAGACACTGCCGTCGTCCACTGCAGCACCAGGCAGGAAGGCATAGAGGTCATCCCCATACGGGAGGCACTCGAAAAGCACGATTGGATCAGGGACTACTACTGGAAACTGGTCTCCGTCGACGCGGACAAGTACACCGCCGCAGCCGAGATGGAACTGCACAACGGGTACGTCATCCGTGCCCTGCCCGGCAGCAGGAGTATCTACCCCATACAGGCGTGCCTCTACCTGGACAAGCACGGTCTGCAGCAGAACGTGCACAACATCATCATCGCCGAGGAAGGTTCGGAACTGCACGTGATTACCGGCTGTTCGACCTCCCCTGATCTCAAGAAGGGTATACACGTCGGTATTTCCGAATTCTACATCAAGAAGAACGCAAAGCTCAGCTTCACCATGATCCACAACTGGGCCGAAGACATGGCCGTGCGGCCGCGATCCGTTGCCCGGGTCGAAGAAGGCGGGCTGTTCCTGAACAACTATATCTGCATGAAACCGGTGAGAACCCTGCAGATGTATCCCACCACTCACCTGGTCGGGGAAAACGCCGTGGCCAGGATGTACTCCATCATTGTGGGATCCCCCGATTCGGAATACGACGTCGGAGGCCGAATATTTCTCAAGAAACCCGGCACACGTGCCGAAATAGTTGCAAGAACCATCAGCAACGGGGGCAGGATCATCTCCAGGGGCCACCTGATCGGGGAAACACCCGATATCAAGGCCCACCTCGAGTGCAAAGGACTCATCCTCAAAGGCGGTCTCATTTACGCCGTGCCGGAGCTCGAAGGGCACGTGGATGGAGTCGAGATGTCTCACGAGGCGGCGGTCGGGAAGATCGCCCAGGAGGAGATCAACTACCTCATGTCTCGAGGTTTGAGCGAGGAAGAGGCCACGTCCACCATTGTTCGCGGATTTCTGAGCGTCGACATACCGGGATTGCCTCCACAGCTGCAGGCCGAGATCGACAAGGCCATCGAAATGAGTGAGAAGGACGTTATGTGAGCGGAAAGGAACTCGCCCAAAAGGGAGGAAACACCATGGAACGTATTTCGGGACTTCTCATCATCGCGACACTGATCGCGGCACTGGCAGCTGTCCCCGTCCATGCGCAGGATGCGCCGGCTCCGCAGCCGCTGAAACTCACGGTGAACTCGATGGACGATTCTCCGCCGGGAGAGGTGATTCTCTTCGACGTATTCATCCTGCGCCCCATCGGGCTGGCGGCAACCGCGGTGGGGCTTGCGGGAAGCGTGGTCGCCTATCCTTTTGCGGCTATGAGCGGCAGCACGGACAGGGTCGAGGAGGAATTGATCCGGAAGCCATGGGATTATACGTTCTGCAGACCCGTTGGAGACGAGAAGTGATGGAACGCATGGCGTTGGCCATGACCATTGGAACTCCGTCGGCTGCCTGATATGGCATACAGGCGAATCGCCCTGACCGGAGGCATCGCGTCCGGCAAGAGCACCGTTGCAGGAATGTTCAGCCGTCTGGGAGCGATTGTTCTGGACGCGGACAAGGCGGCCCGTGACGCAGTAGAACCGGGCTCCCCCTGTTGGAGCGCTCTCAGGGAACTGCTCGGCCCCCTGTATTTCCACCCCGATGGCGAACTCAAACGCCGGGAACTGAGAAACCGCATCATCGACAATCAGGACTGCCGGTCCCGGGTAAACGCCATACTGCACCCCGCCATCATGTCCGCCATGGAAGACGAATTCAGGAGAATAAAGCGAGTCGACCCGGGCAGGGTTGTGCTCTTCGATATTCCCCTCCTGTTCGAAGCCGGGTTCGCCGACCGCTTCGATACAATCATCCTCGTGTACACCCCCCCCGAAATCCAGATCCAACGACTGATGAGACGCGACGGCCTGACTCGTGAAGAAGCCGAAGCAACCCTCACCATGCAGCTCCCCATTGATTCCAAGAAAGTCCGGTGCCGAATCATTATCGACAACAGCCTGGGGATGGACGAAACCGCGCTGCAGGTGAACGCCGCATGGGAAAAGATTACCCGGGAGGAGGCAGGCGCGGGAGGAGGCACACCTTCCTCGAAACAAAATCCGGACCCTCAGTCGAGAGGTCCGGAAAGATAGGGTCCATCATAAAACGAGTACCTCCGATGCCTTTCGCGCATCCCGCACTTTTCACGCAACGGATCGAGGTTTCACAATCCCCTATACAGTGTCTGTTCTAGAGTTCCCTGAAAAGCTCCACCTTCGTCCTGCGGCGCTGCTCATCCATCCATGCCTGCCACATCATCTCTCGTTTTTCTTCGTGAAGCCTGCTCGCGATATTTGCTCTTTCCGCCTGCAGCTTGTCTTCGGGGGACTTTTTCCCCTTCAGCTGACAGACCATGAACCGGTTGCCAAGCTCGATGGGCGCATCCGGGAACGGACTGTTTTCGTCCAGCCGATGAACCTTTCTGAGGGCTTCACCACGCAGAAGCTTGAGGTCATTGTCCGGCTCCTTCCTGGAAAACCAGTCGCTCGTTCTCGCGGTATGCTTCATTCCTTTTGCCGCCTCGGAAAGACTCCCCATCTTGCCTGCAGCCGCCAGGAGCTCCGACGCCTTCTGCCGGGCGAGCACGCCGGCCTGTTCGGCCCTGTAGTCCTTCTCGACCCTCGCCCTCACCTTATCGATGGGAACCGCCTGGGGTGGCTGGATCGCCTTGACCTGGGCCACCACAAAGCCCTGAGGTGTTTCGAACAGTTCGCCGATCTCGCCCTGTCCGAGGGCGAAGAGTTTTCTCATCCTGATGGGCGTCAGGTCGAGGCCGGGAAACAGTTCTGTGGAAGTAACCCAAGACCCCGCGCCTGCAACGCTAAGGTTTTCGGACTCGGCAGGCTTTTCCACGTCCTTTCGAGCGTACGCCAAATCGAGAAAATCTCGAGCCTTCTCATAGGCTACGTCTTTGGCCCTTACCTTTCTGATTTCCATGTCTATATCCGGCAGAGCGTCTTCGAAAGATGCCGTCCTTTCAGGATGCACGTCTTCCACCTTGATGACATGATAGCCAAAGCGGGTGCGCACCGGTTCGCCGATCTGCCCGGGCTTCAGGTTGAAGGCCGTATCGGAAAATGCGGGTTCCATCTGTTCCCTGGAGAAATAACCCAGGTCTCCTCCGTTGGGAGCGGAAGCCGTATCCTGCGAGTGTTTCCTGGCCAGTTCTCCAAAATCCGCCCCCTTTCGGGCTTCCCCGAGGATCTTCTGAGCCCTGGCGCGGACCTTTGCCGCCTCTTCTTCGGAAGCCCCTTCCGAAACAGTGAACAGGATATGGCGGGCTTTCACCTCCTGGGGACGATTGAAGTCCGCACTGTGATCTTCGTAATACTCGCGCAGTTCGTCCCCGGATACGTTGACCGCCTCGATGTAGGCTTCAGGCCTGAACAGAACGTACACGATCTGCCGCCTTTCAGGGTCCTTGTAACGGTCCTGGTTCTTCTCGAAAAACGCGGCCAGACCCGCCTCCTCCACCGTTACCTTATCTTCGTAGGACTTGGGATCGAACAGGACATAATCCAACTGAATGAGATCATGATTGAAGTGGAAATCCGCCACGATCTCCTCTTCCGAAACGACAGCCCGGCGCAGGATAAACTCGTGCACCTTCTGAACACTCAAATCCCGACCCAACTGCTGTTCGAAGGCTTCGGGAGTAAGTCGATTCTGCTGCAGGAGGGCAATGTATCGATTCCGGTCGAACCTGCCATTGTCCAGGAAGGCGGGAATCTCCAGCACCCTGCGCTGGATCTCGGCATTGGTGGCCTTCAGCCCCATCTCCTCGGAAGCCTTGGCGATGAGCAGCCGCTCGATGAGCGCATCCAAAGCCTGCTGCTTCAGATTCAATCGCTGAGCGAGATCCTCGGTAAAGGCCTCCTTCAGCTGCCTTCGATAGCCTTCCACGATATTGTTGTAAGACTGGTTGTACTCGTTGATGCTGATGTACTGGTCACCCACACGGGCGATCTGGTTCTCGTTGCGAGACTGATAACTGTATCCCCCCCAAAACACGAACACGATCACGATGAGGAACAAAGCTACCTTGATCAGCCATGAAGACGCGTGCTTTCTAAAAAGATACAGCATGGATCGGTTATGCCTCCTTTTCGAGTTGAATATCGACGAGCGGTTCCGTCCGCCGCCGCCCGAATATTATATAGAACATGGCTCCAATAAAAGGAAAAGTGGACACCGCTGCGAACCAGATGATTTTCGTCCTGGTGGAAGAGAAACGTCGCCTGGGAATGTCCAGGATCGCCCAAAAGGTGGGAATCAGCGGTATCGTGAAAATGGCAAGCACAATGACAAGCTCTCCGGACATGGATCACTCCTTAAGCCTTGCTTCACAAAGAGCAGAAAGGGCGGCACTCTGTTTTTCGAGTTCCCTGTCGAACTCGGTCATTCGATTTGCGAGCAGATCCAGTTCCTCTTCCCAGACCTTCACAAGTTCGAATCTGAGTGACTCTATAAACTTTTGCATTTTTCGCTGCAAGGATTTCTTGTGAAACGCGAAGAATCTGAATCCCACGTAAACCTGCAGGATGAGATAGCTGGCAAGGGCGGCCAGGCCCCCAGGAGTAAAGATTCTCGTCACGGCTCCCCCCGCCGTGTCCAGCAGGCCGGACCACAGCGGCTGGTCTCGAAGCTGCCTCCACGCATCTTGCCCTCCCGCCAGGGCCAGGATGAAGCACGCAAACAGCACCAGGTAGATGACATACTGGGCAAGCTTGAAGCCGAAAGCCGGACGGGGCCGATACGTGGCCACCCGCAGTTCGAAGAATCGCTGAAGGCGATCGGCCGCCTTCTCCCATTCCGCATCGGTGTCGAGCAGGGTTTCAAGGCGTTGCACCACGGCTGAAGGGAGCCCCTGCACGAGCATCTGGTGAGCCATGCGGTCCCTTATCCTGTCAAACCGGCTTCGCAGGGAAGCAGCCGCGTCCCGGCCTGCCCCGGCACCTTCCCCGGAACCGTCTGCTCCCCTTCCTCTCCACCATCCCTTCCATTCCCTGGCCGCTACACCGAAAGCGTACCCGGGTCCCACCAGCGAATGCGGATCGGAAAGCATCCAGACATCATAATTCCTGAATCGCTCTTCCAGGTACACGGCGAAGCTGTCCCTTGCCGCTTCGACCCAGAGCTCCTTTTCCCCTTCGAAGTCACCGATGAAGTCGGCCAGGGCCTTTCTCACGACCTGCAGGCCGCCCAGCTCCTTTCGGAGGGAAGACATGAACCGATCCACCTCGACATCCAGGTTCGCTGCCTTGATGGAATGTATCTCCTTGACGTCCCGATGCTGAAAGATCCGGCTCCTGAACGCACCGAACTGGTTCCAGGCGGACGTCTTTCCGCCCTCCCCGGCCTCCAGGGCCGAAACAGCATAGATGGAAGGATCAGCCATGGCGTTCTCATGAAGGTGCTCTTCAAAACGGGCGATCGCTTTCCCCAGTTCCTCGTACCCCGCACCGATGCTCTTCCCCTCGAAAAAGATATCCGCCTTGTTGAGAACGAAATAAAAATTCTGACTCGCCTTGGGCACCTTGTTCAGGAAATCGTAGAAACGCTTGTCCGCATATTTTTCGGGGGAAACCACCCACACGAGGACATCGAGGTGTTCAAGGAAGGTCAACACCTTCAACTGGTGTTCGCCCACCAGGCTATCGAAATCCGGAAGGTCGCACAGGACGATCTGGCTGATCTCATCCGCATCGTGGACAATTTCGTGGGAAAGGATTCGCGCGTTCATCATGTCCGGCGAGGATTCGGCGCTCCGGTGGCGGTATATGATCACATGATCCGTATGCGGGCGCCGGTGGCTCGTCGAAGAGATCTCCGATCCGGCAAGCGCATTCATGATGGTAGACTTGCCAACGCCCGTGCCGCCGAGCAGGCCCACCGTCAGAAAACTTTCCGACAGGTCGTCGATCCTGCGCATCAATTCCAACGAGTCGCCGACCAGCCGCTCCTTTTCGTCGGAAGAAATGGACAGGGGCGCACCCATGTGCAGGTAAGCCTGGATCTGCCCAAGATCGTGCTTCAGCCTTCTCGTAAAATCACCCATGGAAATGTCCTCGTACACCGAATCCTGTGCGGCGGTCCAAACAAACGGCCGTCACCTCCCCGCCCTCTCCAGCTCCCCCGCGAGGGTCTTCAGGGCACCCAGTGTTTCTTCCGAACTGCTGTGCTCTTTCAAGCATCGGGCATATCGATCACGCTGCACCCCAACTACGGATGTAATCCCCTGCTTGTAACGGTCGATCAGTTCCTTCCCGATCTTCTTGAGCTCCTGGTAGGCGAAAAGCTCCACGGCTCCCTTGGTCACAAAGGGGGCGATGGCCGTATCCAGGACAACCTCCAGGAGCGTAATGCCCCCTCCCACTGCCACCTCGAGGGAGAGTATGAGTCCGCCCCACAGAATGGACGTCGAATAGATTCCCACCTCCTTGCTCTTCGGTATTCCTCGGGCAAGCTCCTGGAAGGTCTCCTCGAGCCACGACACGAGCTCCTCCTGCTCATCTCGAACGAGTTTTTCGATCTGCTCATCGTCGAGTGCCATGCCCGGAGCACGCAGTCCGGCATAAAGTTTCGAATTCCTGTCCCGGGGCGAGAGGTTTTCCAGCACGGAACGATTGAAGTTCGTCACCGCGGAATGGATGGACGCGAGATCCATCTTGCGGCGAATACGCTGGAGCGCGTCTTCATGAAGATCCGTGGGCCTGCTTTCCAGAAGTCCGAGCAGTCTCAGGGGAGCACGAAGGATCTGGCCGACGAACCGCCTGGGTTTTCCCAGGAGATCGTACTTGCTGAAGTGTTTTCTCACTTCGGCCTGCAGGTATTCCCGGCTTTCCGCACTGAAATGCGCCTCCTGGTCCTGGAAAAGTCTGCGGCAGGCCGCATCGAAAAAGACATCCAGTTGTTCCAGCCACTGCCCTGCCGCCTTGCGCTCGTCGTCCAGCAGTTCGATGAGCAGGCGGATGTCTCTTGTCGCCCGGCGAGTCTCCCTCAGCCGATCCTCCTCGAGAAACCGTGGCAGAACCCCGACCGGGAAAGTCTCGAAAAACTCTCTCTCAAACCTCTTGAACTCGGCATCCTCCGAAAGCCGCACGGAAGGACGGCCGGGCACAAAGGGAAAAACAAAGAAACGATTCCCGGGAATCACCACTCCCTGGACACTGAAGGCCGCACGCACGTCCCCGGGGGTGATTTCACCCGCCGCCTTGTTCAACAGAAAGAAGTAGGGCTTACCCTCCCGGTGAAGCTCACAAAAGAATTGAAAAGGCACGTCGTCGGCATATTTTTCGAGGCTGGTGACAAAGACGACCGCATCGGAGAGGAGAGCGAGGTTTTCCACAGCCTCCCTGTTCCTGGTTTCCAGGCTGTCCAGGTCCGGAGTGTCCACGAGAACGAAGTGAGCCAACGCGGGACGGCGGTGCCTTACCAGGACGAACTGTCCTGCGGATCCCGCACACGCGGAGGGTGCGAGGTTTTCGAAAGACATGTCCACTGGCTTCATGGATTCGAGAGGAAAATCCCGTTCCACTCGGGTGTTTTCATGGGCATAACCTATGGGGCCGCACGTCTTGGGTCGTTCGACTCCCGTTTCACTGATCTCCGACCCGCACAGGGCGTTGAAAACAGTGGATTTCCCCGTTCCCGTGCCTCCTGCGAAGACGGCCAGCAGAAAGTCCTTCCGGCGTTTGTAGGAAAGTACGGCAAGCCGCTTGGGAACCTGGTCGACCATGTGCAGGATCTCGCCCGCCGCGGCCGTCAAACCGGGAACACGGACGGCATCCCACAACGAGGCTCCTGCCAGCGAATTACCGGCTTCGGGGTTTGTTTTGTCCAAGGAGCACATCTCAGGCATCGGCTCCAGGCAGGGCGTCTTTTGGAAATGTCCCGGACAGGGGCTGGTACACGTGGAACAACCAGTCGCCGGTGGAAGTGCGAAGGAGCCAACGGGTGAGCACAATCCCGGGATATCTTTTCCAGGTGTGGATCTCCTCGAGAGGGACAATGGCGGATCGGGTCTTCATTCTCCGGCGGTAGAAAAAATGAACCGCCTTAGTGGTCACTACCATATGCACGGGAGCAAACCTCGGCACATCAGGAATTCTGCCGGCAAACACCTTCGCGTTCCAGCGGATCTTCTCGTCAGCCTTCCTCTGGCTCTCGAACCAGGCATCGACATGGAAAGGCGGCACGTTCACGTCCTCCCCGGGACCGGCCCGCGAAAGGACTCGTTTCATCCGAAAGAGCAGAGCTGAAAAAATCATCCGAATCGTGCGGAAGATCAGCGGCATGACCAGCAGGATACCCGCAACCAGTGCGACGGTGACAAAAAAGGCGGTCCGCGGATAGGCAAGGCTGAAATAGGAAAACCAGATCACCCCGATGTCTTCGGCAAAGCTCACCAGGATGTTCGAGAAAGGTTCCGGGCTGGTGTTGATGATGATCCGGGCGCCCGCTTTTGTGACATGGGCCGCGGAAGCAAGGCTTGCCCCGACCATGAAAGCGATCACTTCCAGTGCCGGAGTCGCCTCCCCCACCTGGAGCAGCGCAAGAAAGGCGCCTCCCAGGGGGCGTATCACCGTATGAATGGAGTCCCACAGCATATCGAATCCGGGGATCTTATCGGCGAAGAATTCAACCAGGTAAAGGAAAAGGGCCACGGCAATCACCGCATCATTGCCGAGCACACCCAGTTCGGGAGGTAAGCCTTCTATGAGCCGGTATTTGGTGCATATCCCCGTGACCGCTACCGTCGCGTACAGATTGATCCCGGAAATAAAGGACAGGCCGAGGAGAGATCCGAGTTTTGCGATGATTTCCATTTGAAAATTCCCTTGATTTTCCCGTTCACCGCATTTCGAGAGACTGCCGGGTCCCGGCAAACCGGCGGATCCGAGCCCTCGTACACCCCAAAACGCCGTTTGACATGCTTTTCAGTGATATAATATACATGATCTTTCAACAGAAGTGTGATGTTCCCGCATATTTGAATGAAGTCGCAGGCTTCTTTTCACACAAATACAGGAACAGGCCGGGACACATGGCAAAAATCTACGTTGCTGAAATAGAACCCAACCAGGAAGTTTCGTCCGTCTTTGTCGCCACGGAGAGCCAGCTCAGAACCGCACGCAACGGCACTCCCTTCCTTGCATTGAAGTTAACGGACAAAACAGGGGAAATCGTCGGGCGTATGTGGGAAAACGCTGTCGAAGCGGCCGAGGCGATCTCGGGCAAAGGCCTTGTGGCCGTCCGCGGACGAAGCGAAACCTACAGGAACGAAATCCAGTTGAACATCCACGAAATTTCGCCCGTTTCCGTAGGCGATGTCGACCGCACCGACTTCCTGCCCACCTGCCCTCTGAATACGGATGAACTCTTCGACAGACTCAAAACCCTGCTCACCAGCGTCAAAAGAAGGCCGCTGTATGCACTTGTTTTGGGTTTCCTGGGAGACCGTGAACTGATGAACCGGTTCAAGCTCGCCCCGGCGGCCAAATCCATGCATCACGCCTACCTTGGAGGACTGCTCGAACATACCCTTTCCGTGGCGTCTTTGACGAACACCATCTGCAGCCACTACCCCGAACTCGACCGCGACCTGCTGCTGGCGGGAGCCTTTCTGCATGACATCGGAAAGGTCGAGGAATACACCTACGATCTCAGCATCGACTATTCGGCTGAAGGACGGCTGCTCGGGCACATGATCCTGGGAGTCGACATTCTCGAGCAGAAGATCCGGGCACTGAAGAACTTTCCCGAACAGGACGCCGTACTGCTCAAACACCTGATTCTCAGCCACCACGGTGAGGCTCAGTTTGGAGCCGTAAAAACACCCATGACCCGGGAGGCCTTCGTCCTTCACCATGCAGACGATCTCGATGCCAAGATCAATACACTTGGCCGCCTGCTGGCCGACACCAGGGACGGCGACGAGAGCTGGACCAGTTATCAGCCCATGTTTGCACGCTATTTCTTCCGTGGTTTTCCCGAGTGTGCAAAAGCGCCTGATCAAGACTGCAGAGGCGTCCGTGAAGGTCAACTTTCCCTCTGGCAAAACAGGGAAGCATGACCATGTCGTTTGAAAAGGTCCTCGGACAATCCCGTTCGAAACGATTCCTGCAGCAAATCGGTCGCACCGGTCATCTGCCTCACGCCCTTCTTTTCAGCGGCATGGAAGGGATCGGCAAGACGGCCCTGGCCTTCGAGTTTGCCAAGCTGGTCAACTGCCCGGAATTCGACGGTCTTGACGCGTGCGACCGATGCGCCTCATGCAGGAAGGCGGATTCGGGGCACCACCCCGACCTGCTGTGGGTGCGCAGCGACGGGATGTTCATCAAGGTGGACCAGATCCGCGAACTGCGCAGGCAGACTCGCTTTCGACCGTTCGAAGGCCGCCGGCGGGTGATTATCCTGGCGGACGCTCAGAACCTTAGGGAAGAAGCCGGCAACGCCCTTCTCAAGCTCCTCGAAGAACCACCCGACCGGCATCTTTTCATTCTCACCGTCCTCGAACCCCAGATGCTCCTGCCCACCATCGTCTCCCGGTGCTGCCACGTTCGGCTGCAGCCCCTGGAAGATGAACTCATCCGCGATCACCTCGTTGCCCGTCTTGATATACCGGCCCCTGTGGCACGGGACGTCACCCGACTTTGCGGAGGAAGCCTCGAAAGAGCCAGGTGGCTCACGGAAGACGGCCGTCTCGCTCACTGGAAGGAAATACTCGAAACCGCCCAGCGCCTGAGGCGCCTGTCGTTTTTCGACCTGTTCGATCTCACCGCCCGGTGGGCTCTGAAAAAGGAAGACTTGGAGCAGGATCTGGAATGCATTAAACTGTGGGTAAGAGATCTTGTATTGTGCCGGCTTTCGGATTCCGAAGCATCCACCTTCGACCTCGATGACGACCTTCGCCGCATCGCTCGAAACCTGGACGCCGAGGATCTCTTTTCACTATACGACACGATCGAACAGGCGCTGCAGCGCTTCCGCCTGAATGCCAACAGGCAGCTCACCCTGGAAGGCGTCTGTCTCGCCATAAAGGATATATTGAATGGACAAGGTAGTCGGAATACGCTTTCGTAAGACGGGAAAGATCTATCACTTCGATCCTGGAGACCTGGCTCTCAAAAGAGACGACTACGTGGTCGTGCATACGGAGCAGGGAATCGGCCTGGGGCAGGTCGTCGAGGCACCTCACCCCAGGGATCCCCGGATTCATCCCGTCGAGATCAAAAAGATCGACAGGCTGGCCACTCCGGACGAAATAGAGACTCACCGAAACAACCTCGCCATCGAACTGGACGCGAAGAACTACTGTCTCGAGAGGATAAATGCTCACAACCTGGCCATGAACCTGGTGGACGTCGAATATCTGTACGATGGAAGCAAGATCATTTTTTACTTCACGGCAGACGGTCGAGTCGACTTTCGCGAGCTTCTCAAGGACCTGGTGAGGCGGCTGAGGACCCGCGTGGAACTGAGGCAGATCGGGATCCGCAACCAGGCCAAGATGGTGGGCGGGCTGGGAGGCTGTGGCAGGCCCCTGTGCTGCTCGTCGTTCCTCAAGAACTTTCATGCCGTATCCATCAAGATGGCCAAGGAACAGAACCTCAGCCTCAACCCCACCAAGATTTCGGGAGCCTGTGGGAGGCTCATGTGCTGCCTGCAGTACGAATACGATACCTACCGGGAGTTGAAGAAGGACATGCCCAAGCTTGGCAAGAAGATCGAGATCCCCGAGGGCCGGGGAAAGGTCATCCGCCAGAACATCATGGACAGGTCCATAACGGTGCTGCTGGAAGACGGGCGCGAAATCGAAAAACATCTCGACCAGTCCGCGGAAGAAGGCCGCTAGCTCTTTTTCAGGTACAACAAGGAAAGGCGTCATAATGGATCGTTTCTATGTCTCCACCCCCATCTACTATGTCAATGCGGAACCGCATATCGGCCATGCCTATACCACCATTGTCGCGGATGTACTCAATCGCTTCCACCTCCTGATGGGTTTTAAGACGTTCTTCCTCACCGGCACGGATGAACACGGAGACAAGATCGCCCAGGCCGCCCAGGAAGCAGGCATGGATCCAAAGAGCTACGCCGACCACATCAGCGGACTCTTCCGCGACCTCTGGCCGAGACTCAACATCAGCAACGACCGTTTCATCCGCACCACGGATCCGGATCATATCCGCGTCGTGCAGTACGTACTGCAGAAGGTCCATGATGCGGGCGATATCTACTTCAGCACCTACCGGGGACTTTACTGTGTCGGGTGCGAACGCTTCTACACCGAACGCGAGCTTGTGGATGGCAAATGTCCCGACCATGACAAGGAACCCGTCGAGCGGGAAGAAGCCAATTATTTCTTCCGTATGAGCAAGTACCAGGACTGGCTCGTTGAACACATCGAAGCCAACCCCGACTTTATCCGCCCGGAACGATACCGCAACGAGGTGCTTTCCTTCCTTCGGGAGCCGCTCGAAGACCTGTGCATATCGAGGCCCGTCGAACGGCTTTCCTGGGGCATTCCTCTTCCATTCGACCATCGCTACGTCACCTACGTCTGGTTCGACGCTCTCATCAACTACATCACCGCTTTGGACTATCCGGACGGCCCCCTGTTTCATGAATTCTGGCCCGTCGTCCAGCACACTATCGCCAAGGACATCCTCAAACCTCACGGCATCTACTGGCCGACCATCATCAGGGCCGCGGGCATCACCCCCTACCGGCATTTGAACGTACACGGGTATTGGAAGATCAACGAAGGCAAGATGAGCAAGAGTAAGGGTACGGTCGTCCGTCCCCTCGACCTGGTGTCCCTCTACGGACTCGATGCCTTTCGTTACTTTCTCCTGCGGGAAATGGTGTTCGGCCTCGATGCGGGCTTCAGTGAAGAAGCCCTCGTACAGCGCCTGAATTCCGACCTGGCCAACGACTTGGGCAACCTGTTCAGCAGAACCCTGGCCATGACCGCCAGGTATTTCGACGGAAAGGTGCCTCCCTTCGATACCGAACCGGACGATATGGACCGGGAACTGATCGCCCGCACCGAAGCCGCCGCTCAGCAACTGACCCGGGAGGTACCGAAACTGAACTTCCACAAGGCGCTCGTCTCCATCTGGGAATGCATCAACGCGGCGAACCGGTACATCGATCATACCGCCCCGTGGAACCTCGCCAGGGACCCCGCCCGCCTGGGAAGGCTGAAGACTCTCATCAGGAATCTTCTTGAGGTGAATCGGACGGTTGCGGTGCTCATTGCGCCCTTCATGCCCTCCACCGCGGAAACGATGCTCCATCGGCTCGGAATCCACAAGAAATCCCTCGAACTCCGATTCGATACCGATGCCCGCTGGGGGATCCTGATCGAAGGAACAGCAGTGGATAAGGGAGAATCCCTGTTTCCCAGGGTGGATCTCCAACAGCAGAAGGAAGGAAAGAAGGAAAGACCGAAGCCGGCGGCAGGAAAACCCGCCGTCGAGGCACCCGTTATCGATTTCGATCTTTTCAAGCAGCTGGACATGAGAATCGGGACGATCAAACATGCCGAACGGGTGCCCAGATCCGACAGGCTTCTGAAACTGGTGGTGGATATCGGCGAGGAACGCCAGGTGGTCGCCGGCATCGCCCAGACTCACAGCCCCGAACACATCGTCGGCAAACAGGTGGTGCTCGTCGCCAACCTCAAGCCGGCCAAGCTGATGGGCGTCGAATCCCGGGGAATGGTACTCGCCGTAAAAGACGGCGACAACCTGTACCTGCTCACTCCGGAAAAGCCGGTCAGGCCGGGACAGCCCGTGTCGTGATCCGGCGCCGAAATCCGGTTCATACAACGCGTACCCGGACATACAAATGAAGAAGATGCTGTTTTTCTGCCTGCTCGTCTGCCTGGCAACGGTACCCGCCGTCGCTCCTGCCGGGCTTCTCTTCACTTCCGGCGAAATCGAACCCGGCCTCAAATATGAAAACTTCAGCATCGGTCAGGACGGCAACCTTACGGGCGCAATCGTGAATACTTCCAACAAGCTGCGGCCCGCCTTCAGACTCGACTTGTGGACAACGGACATGCATGAGACGCGGGTGCTCTGGAGGAAATCCCTCCACATCGGAAGCCTGCCTCCAGGGGGCCGGTTCACCTTCAAGGAACCTTACGACAAGGACTACGACAGTTCTCTCAGGATCAAATTTTCTTTCCGGATCGGTCGATGAGCGACTGCCAACGATTCATCCGGCCGTTCACCCTGCTGATGGTTGGCGATTCATGAACCGTTTCTGAAAAAAATCGTTTCACAAACCCTTCGCCCGCCGCCGCAGAAAGCCTCATCGACTCCTTCTCAGCCGTGCGATGAAAAAGCCGTCGATCCCATGACGATGAGGCCACGAGCGAAGGAATGTTCCCTGTACCAGGGCACGGCAGTTTTCGGGCAGGAATTGCTCGACGCTCTCGAACTCCCAGTCTGCATGTGCCTGCACGAACCCGGAAACCACATCCTCGTTTTCTTCGGAAAAAAGGGTGCATGTGGCGTATACCATGACTCCCGAGGGTCTTACGAACCTCGATGCCCTTTCGAGCAGTTGCCCCTGGAGTCTCGAGAATCTGTACGGATCCTTCACGTGGAGCCTCCATTTGATATCGGGATTTCTTCGCAAGGTCCCGAGCCCGCTGCAGGGAGCATCGAGAAGCACCCGGTCAAAAAGCCCGATTTCCCCTTCATCGACTTCCAGCGCGTCGCGGGCGACGGGGTGCACCACGGTCAACCCCTGCCGGGCCGCGTTCTCGCGCAGTTCTTCGACTTTCCAGGCATGCTTTTCAACAGCCACGATTTCACCCGCGTTGGCCATGATGAGCCCGAGGTGAGTGGACTTTCCTCCAAACCCGGCGCACAGGTCGAGCACCCGCTCGCCGGGTCGAGGCGCAACGACGGTGGACACCAGCTGAGAGGCTTCGTCCTGCACCTGCACCAGTCCGTCCTTGAACATCGGCATGCGGGTCAAGTCCTGGCGCATACCCGATACACGAACGGCGCCGGGGACCCAGGGCGACGGTTCGAAGTCGATCCCGGATTGTTCGAGGATTTTCATCACCTCGGCTGCAGTTGTCTTCAGCGGATTTACGCGCAGTACGACAGGAGCTACAGTATTGTCGGCCATGCATAGATCGCGTGCCTCTTCAAACCCCAGCTCCCTGATGCATCGGTCTGCGAACCAGGCGGGATGAGACGTCTCGACAGCCAGGTATTCGACAGGATCCTTTTCCGGCGACGGCCGGTCCCAGTTGTCTCCTCGCCGGATGGCTTCACGCAGCAGGGCGTTTACGAAACCCCAGATGTAGCGGGGCTGGGTTGCCCGGGCCATTTTCACCGCTTCGTTTACCGCGGCGTGAGGCGGCACTCGATCGAGGAAGAAGATCTGGTAGAGGGCCAGGCGAAGAAGGATCCGCACTGGAGGAAGAATCTTGTCGGGCCTGATCCTGCTCAGCCGGTCGATATGCCAGTCGAGCCACCCCTGCCTGCGCAGGACACCGTAGACCAGTTCGGTGAGCAGTGCACGTTCGCGATCTTCGAGGAGTTCATGTCGGGCCAGAGTGCTCCGTATCAGCCGATCCGGGTAGGCGACCTTCTGTTCCATGTGAAGAAGGACCTGGAAAGCCAGGGTCCTGGCATTGATCATGATCCTTCCCGCCTCATGGCGACCATCTCCTTCAGAACGGATTCGACATGATCGATGGCGACCTGGGTATTGAAACACGGTCCGAAGGGACGCTGGTTGAAGATGCCGTATACGGGCAGGGGAGTCGTATCCTGGATGCCGCTGGTGAGATCCCGTTCACAGGCAACGGCAATGATGAGATCGGGCCTGCGTTCGATGACGATCTTGCGGGCGATGGTTCCCCCGGTGGCCACCGCCAGGGAGACGTCATACTTTTCGGCCAGTTCCAGCAGGTCCTTGATGCGGCATTTGCCGCATCGCTTGCAGTTTTCCACCCGGTAGGTGATCTTGACCGGGCAGTCGGCATTCTGCAGGCAGTGTGGCATGAGGAGCAGAATTCTCTGCGGCGGATGGCCGTTTCTGCACTGGGCGAGAACAAGTTCATTGTTGACGGCCACGAACGCGTGCTGGACTTCCTGCTTCTTGAACCCGACAAGCCTGCCGACGACGGTGAGAACGGGCAGGAAGCCCTTTACCGCCAGGCTGCGGAGCTTCTTCGAAAGAGGCACGTCACGGCCCAGGGCAATGACGACCATGAGCAGCAGCAGGCTGAGCAGAACCGCCCCTCCGAACACCGCCACGATGATCCCCATGAGGATGGGAAGTTGAGCGTGTATGCCGCTGAAGCCGTAGTAGGGTACGGTGTATACAAGAATGAGAATGAAGAGGATGAGGACCGCCGTCAACCCGATGAGGGTGAGAATGGTCATCTTTTCCGGGCGCCTGGTGAAACCCCCGCTATCCGAGAAGTCCTGCTTCTTCAATGACGTGCTCCCGAAAAGGATTGATTCCGACAGGAAGATCGCCGCGCGATGCGGCTTCTTTCCTTGTCGTATCGAACCGTCGCCGGATCCGCCGTGCTATTCCAGCCGCGAACCCGGAGCGATTCGCCTGCCCCTGAGGAAGTCCCTTGCAGGAAGCCTGTCCCGGCCTTCCGCCTGGAGGGCGCCGACGGCCAAAGCGTGCCCGTCTCCCCCGAAAACCACGATGCCTTCTTCCGAGATACCGGCCACCTCACCGGGAGCCCCATCCCCTCGCCAGGCAAGGGCTTTTGCATCGAAGCACTTGATCCTCTTCCCGCCAAACAGCGCGTAAGCCCCCGGCCACGGGTCGAAGGCCCGGATCTTGTTTACGATGTTTCGCGCGGGCAGAGTCCAGTCCAGGCTCAGTTCTTCCTTTCTCACGGGCGGCGCATACGTCGCCCGGCTTTCGTCCTGCGCCCGGGGCGTGATGGTTCCCGCATGCCACCGCCTGAGAGTGTCCACCAGCAGGTCGGCTCCAAGCTTCGCCATACGGTCGTAGACAGACCCGAAAGCCTCGTCCCGGGCAATGGATAGTTCTCTTTCGGCCAGCACCGGACCGGTATCCATTCCCTCGTCGAGAAGCATGATGCTTACTCCGGTCACGCTTTCCCCGGCCAGGATCACCCTCTGAACAGGCGCAGCCCCCCTGTATTTCGGGAGAAGAGACCCATGGACGTTGAGTACCCCCCGGGGGAACAGGTCGAGAAACGCCCGGGGCAGGATCTGACCGAAGGCCACAACCACGGCGCACCGGACTCCCTGGGCCCGGATCACGTCCAGCACCTCATCGCCTTTCACCCGTTGAGGCTGGAAAACGGGTATACCCAGTTGTTCAGCCAGAACTTTCACTGGAGGCGCCGTGACCTTCTTCCCCCGCCCGCTGGGGCGGTCGGGTTGAGTCACCACCATGCGGATGGGAGCCTTCGAGGCGGCGAGCTGCTTCAGTGACGGGACAGCGAAATCGGGAGTTCCCAGGAAGATGAGTGGGGGCAGGTCCGCATTCAGGTTTGAGCTTCTTTTTGCTTTTTCTTCCATCTTCTCCTGAATATGTCTCTTGCGATCAGTCCCAGCCGGTCAATGAAAAGCTTGCCGTCCAGGTGGTCCATTTCATGTTGCAGAGCTACGGCGAGAAGCCCTGAAGCATTGATTTCCAGCGGTTTGGCATCCCGGCCGATTCCCCTCACCGTGATTTCCTCGTATCGTTTCACACTGGAAAAAAAGTCGGGAACACTGAGGCACCCTTCTTCACAGGTGATCTCACCCTGTGCCGCAACGATCACCGGGTTCATGAGCACGATGAGCCCGTGCTCGCAGTCCTCTTTCTGAATATCCACGACCAGCAGTCGCAGGAGTTCCCCCACCTGGTTGGCGGCAAGCCCTATCCCCGGCGCATCATACATAGTTTCGGCCATGTCATCTATCAGCTTGAGCACGTCCCTGTCCACTTCTTTTATTTCGGCAGCCTTCCGCCTCAATACAGGGTCCGGGTAGGTACAGATATCCAGCAGTGCCATGAACTCTTCCTTGTTGAACTGAACATGCATCCTTCGGGGAATGCCAACCTCCGCCCGCCGCCGGATTTTACACGTGGCAATAGATTCCCCGCCTCTCTTCCGGACGGCAATGCTTGATTTTAATCGTCGAAAGCGCAATTTTCAACCGCTATTCCTTTTGCAAGCTATCGGAAATTCTGCAGAGATGAGGATTCCGTTCCGGGCCGGTAATATGTGAGTGGAAGGAAATAAAGATGTTCCACAGGCATGACCGGAGCCGCACTTGACGGGTTTACCGATGAGTGCAGGTTCTGTATCTGAACATTGTTGTCCTGTCGACGGGTGTCGACTCACGGATGCCGGCGGCATTGCAGAAACCGGCCCATGTCCCGGGAGTCTGCGGAGGGCTGAACCTCCTCCAGTTCTCTCCGGCAAAACCGGCCGGCATCCTGTCCGGGTGAGGGGGCCGGGAGCCTTCCGGGCCGGACACGCGCCGACGAGTTCGACATGGACCGATGCGGACTCTTACTCGAACCTCTTGCAGACCTCCCGAAACTGATTGTAAACCCTTCCCGCCGACACAGCCATGACAATGGCCTCGACAGTACCCAACTCCTCCTCGGACACGCCCCTTTCTTTCGCCATTCCTCCAAGTATTTCCATGCACGGGTAACAACCCAGTGCCATCGCGACCCCCATCTGGATCATGAATGTCGTCTTGGCGTCTACAACTCCATTCGAAATCATTGCATCATGAAACTCCCTGTAGCTCTGTTTCAGTTTTTCGGGCATCATGTCAGACTCCTTTCCATATTGAAATGTGGTTTACCGCGATCTTGATGGTGCTCTCCTGCACTTGACTTTGCCGGTCTACAGGAATAGAGGGATAGAGAAAGTTGAAGCCGGCGTCAAACGGTACGTTTCGATCTGTCGAATCGAATTCACTGATTGCAGAGGCGTTCTATGGAAATCCGCCAGCTGAAAACGTTCCTGACCGTTGCCCGATTCCTCAGTTTCAACCGGGCCGCGACACATCTTCACTACGCCCAGTCCAGCATTTCCTCCCAGATCCAGGCTCTGGAAGATGAGTTGGGCGTACAGCTTTTCGACCGGCTGGGCAGGGGCATACTCCTGACCGATGCGGGAATGCGTCTCTTGCAGTATGCGGAGAAGATCATCGATCTGGCGGATGAAACCCGGTCGGAACTGGTCGGTGCGAAGGAACTGACGGGAGCCTTGACCATAAAGATGCCGGAGACACTGGGAGTTCACCGACTGCCGGATGTCATCGGAGTGTTCAGGTCTTGTTTTCCCAAAGTGCGCCTGCGCTTTACCTCCTGCACGCACGAAGGGCTTCAGAAAGACCTTCGCAAGGGCATAACCGATCTGGCATTCCTGCTCGCCGAATCCATTCAGGCTGCCGACCTGGCGGTGGAAGCCCTGGGCATCGAACCCCTGGTGATCGTGGCTCATCCCCGCCACCGGCTGGCAGCCAGGCCGGCTATCCGCCCGAAGGACCTGGAAGGTGAAACCATCCTGTACTCGACGGTGGACTGCAGCTACCGCAGAAGCCTCGAATCGCTCCTCAACAGCGAAAAAGTCCGGTACGACGGCGCACTCGAATTCAACAGCATCGAGTCCATCAAACGATGTGTCATGGCTGGAACAGGGATTTCGATTCTCCCCGAGGTCACCGTCGAGGAGGATCTCTCCCGCGGTCGCCTGACCGTACTTTCTCTTGGCGAAGACAAACTCGAAGTTGCCACGCTCATGATATGGTACCGGGACCGATGGCTTTCTCCGACTCTAAACGCCTTCATGCAGGTTGCAAGGGAGGTCCTTTCTGAATCCTACCGGAGAGATGAATCACCGCGGCAACCGTAACCCTGCCTTGTTCGTCTCCATCCCTGCCGCGGGCGGGAAGCGCCCCGTTTCTTCCTTGTGAGGCCTTTTCGCCGCGCGCCTCTTGTGCGATGCCCGGGTACGCGTCTGCTGGAGGAACGATAATTTTCCCTCACGCAAATTCCGACCGATTCCGAATTAAGTAGTGACCACGAGATAAATCGGTACTGCTCCATTCCCGGCTTTCCATCACGGCTTGTGCAATGATCGAGGTGCTTGCGCGGTGCGTAAGTACAGATCGCTGCACGGCCGGGTCGTGGTCGGGCGCTGTGGGGGAAACCGGGTTCCGGGAAGAAAGGAGTCGGCCGGGTCTGATGAAGGTTGCTGAATTGCAGAAAAAGACTCATGCGGTAAGCGTTGTTGTCCCCGTTTATAACGAAGCGGGTTCCGTCGCGTCAGTCATCCAGAGAATACGGCGGACGATGAATCCGCTGGGCTGCGCCTGTGAAATCATCGCCGTCGATGACGGGTCCACCGACGGAACTGCGGGAAGAGCAACCGAGGCTGGAGCAAAGGTGATCCGGCATCCCTACAACATGGGAAACGGTGCAGCCGTCAAGACAGGGATACGAAGCGCCGCGGGCGACGTCATCGTTCTTCTGGACGGCGACGGTCAGCACCCCCCCGAAGACATACCCCGGCTCCTGGAAAAGCTCGACACTCATCACATGGCGGTGGGAGCCCGCGCATGGAATTCCCGAACCGGAGCTCACAGGAACCTGGCAAACCGCATCTACAACCTCTTTGCAGGCTATGTCTGCGGCAGAAGGATCGATGACCTCACATCCGGGTTTCGGGCGATCGACGCCGATGTCGCCAGGGAATTCGTCTCCCTGCTCCCCAATACCTTCTCGTATCCCACAACCATCACTTTAGCCGTCGTGCGTTCCGGATACAGCCTTGCCTATGTCCCAGTCACTGCGGCAAGACGTTCAGGCAACGGCCGAAGCAAGATCAGCATGCTCCGGGACGGCCCCAGGTTCTTTCTCATCCTGTTCAAGATCGCCACGCTCTTTTCGCCCATGAAAATCTTTCTGCCCTGCAGCATGATCACTTTCAGTATCGGGTTTCTCTACGGACTGTTCAAGGTCCTCGCCCTCGACGCCCGATACGGTCCGACCTCGGCCATGTTCATGACGGTTTCCGCTTTGATGTTCCTTATCGGGCTGGTGTCTGAACAGGTCACTCAACTGATGTTCTTCCGCAGGCAAATCGCTGATCAACACCAGGCCCGGATCAGGTCGAACACCCTGGATCATGCGCCATTCCGGCCGGGTGTCCGCGGAAAGTGATGTCAAACCTTCCCGGCTCCGAAGGCAGACGCGGAGTACCCGCATGAATATACTCGGCATTCACGATGGTCATACCGCAACGGCATGCCTTTTGTGCGACGGCAGAGTGGTCGGCATGATCAGCGAGGAGCGTTTGAACAGAGTCAAGAACCAGGGTGGAATGCCGGTACGTTCCATCGAATGGCTCCTCGAAACAGCCGGGCTTTCCCTCGACAGCATAGATCTTGCCGCTTTCGCAGGATTCGTTCAGCCCATCACGGACACAGGCTTTTACGATGGCGGGCGTCATCGGTTTTTTTCACAGCTGGCATCTTTTCTGCCCTCGGGCCTGATGTCATGCGGCTTCCTGCGGAAAGCCTGCGTCAGTGCGGCCAGGAAGAAGCGCGAACGATTCCTGCGAAAGAGAACTCACCAGCTGCCCGGAACAGGCAAGACCCCGGATGTCCTGCTTGTCGAGCACCACACCGCTCATGCTTACGCAGCCTACTTCGCATCGGGTTTTCATCTGCTGCCCGAAGAGAGCCTGGTCATCACCGCGGACGGATCAGGGGACGGCGCCTGCTGCGGCATATCGAGGGCCTTCGGCAGCAGGATTGAACTGCTCGGCACCGTACCCAGCTACCATTCACCCGGCATGCTCTACAGCAGAGTGACTCAATTTCTGGGCATGAAGCCCCTGGAACATGAATATAAAGTCATGGGCCTGGCTCCCTATGTTTCCGAAAAAGCAAAGAAAGCTGCTTACGGTATTTTGAAGGGCTATTACAGTCTTTCCGAAGACGGACTCTCCTTTGTCAACCGTTCCCATTCATGGGGGAATTCCACGCTGAAAAAGCTGCAAAAAGACCTTTTTCTCGTGCGTTTCGATTCCATCGCCTCCGCACTCCAGCAGTTGTTCGAAGAACTATACCGGCGTTTCATCCTGAACTGGGTCTGCAAAACGGGGATTCGGCGCGTGGTCCTGGGCGGCGGTGTTTTCATGAATGTGAAACTGAACGGGATCCTGGCAAACGAACAGGATATCGAACACCTCTACATTCTTCCCAGCTGCAGCGATGAAAGCACGGCCCTCGGAGCCGCCTGTTGGGCTCACATGCGACACAACGCCCGAACGTATGCAGAAACCACGATTCAACCCCTCGACCATCTCTATTTCGGGAACCGTGTGACGGAGGACGAGGCACTCGAAGCGCTGGCTCAGTACAGGGAATGGATCTGCTTCAGAAGGGTGGAGGACATCGAAAAGGAAACCGCCAGGCTGCTGGCCGAGGGAAACATCGTGGCCAGGGTCCAGGGGCGCATGGAATGGGGAGCCAGGGCTCTCGGCAACCGGTCGATACTCGCACCGCCCCAGGATCTCAAGACCGTCAGGCGAATCAATGCAGCCATCAAGATGAGGGACTTCTGGATGCCTTTCGCTCCCTCTATTCTCTGGGAGCGAAAAGACGACTACCTGGTCGATAAAGGAAAAGCCGACACCTCCCACATGATGGTCGCGTGCGAAACCACGGCCCAGGCCCGGCGGGAAATGATCGCCGCCCTGCATCCATCGGACCTGACATGCCGGCCCCAGGTCGTGCGCAGGGAAGCCAATCCCCGGTACCACGGTCTGCTGAAGTACTTTGAATCCCTCACCGGTATTGGCGGAATTCTGAATACCAGTTTCAACCTGCACGGGGAACCCATCGTCATGACGGCAGAAGACGCCCTTCACACCCTGGTCCGATCGGACCTCGACTACCTGACCATCGAAGACTACCTCGTGTGGCGGTCCTCCCGAACAATGTGAAAGCGAAGGCCAGGAATGAAGATTCTTATCGTCACCACCGGGTATCCCAGGGATTCGGGCGATATGAGCGGAATTTTCGTGCACCGTCTGGCACAGGCCATGTACCGAGCCGGGCACCAGGTGACTGTTCTTGCTCCGGGGGATAGACATGCAAGGCATCGAGGATGGGACGAGGGAATCGAAATCGTTCGATTCCGGTACGCTCCGCGAGGGCTCATGCGGCTTGCATACGGAGTCGGAGGAATCCCTGAAGTATGGCATCGGTCTCCATGCCTTCTTCCCCTGTTCCCATTCTTCCTCTGTTCGATGCTGATCCATGTCCTCCTTCTTTCGAAAAGACACGACGTGATCCACGCGCAGTGGCTCAATACCGGCCTGTTGTCTCTGCCGGCCGCGATGCTTTCCGGAAAGCCCCTGGTAGTGACTCTTCGAGGCAGTGATCTTAAAAAAGTCCATCCCCGCATTCTTGATCACCTTGCCCTGGATGCCGCCGCGCTGACTTCGGTCAACAGGGCGTGGTTTCAATCATTACTATCGAGGTACGGCAGGAAGGTATACTTCACGCCGAACGGAGTCTCGACGGCAACGCGAGTCATCGACATCCGGAACAGATTCGGAATTGCAGACGATGAGATCCTGTTTCTCTTTGTCGGGACTCTTACCAGGAACAAAGGAGTCGACACCCTGGCAACAGCAGCCGGCCTGGTCCGGGAGGCTAACCGTAGTGTCAGGTTTTTTCTTGTGGGGCCCGGAGACCCGGCGGAATTCGGACTGCACCGGTTGTTCAACATCACCTGGGCGGGCAGGTTGAGTCCTGCTGAAACGCTTTCCGTCTATGGCGCCTGCGATGCATTCCTGCTTCCCAGCAGGCACGAAGGAAGACCCAATGCACTCCTGGAGGCCATGGCAGCCGGGCTTCCGTCCATAGCCACCGGCCTTCCCGGGGTCAGGGAAGTGCTCACTCCTGACTGCGGTATCCTGGTCGACAGCGGAAACCCGGTTTCCCTCTCCCGGGCCGTACTTTCTCTTGCCGCAGACCCGGCCGCAAGAAAATCAATGGGCAAGAAGGCAAAATCCAGGATTCAGGAACTATCCCTCGACTGGGATTCCAGTGCATCGAGGTATATCCGGATATTCGAAGAGGTTCTTTCATGTGCGGGATAGCAGGCATGGTCGACCTTGGCAACGGGATCGATTTCGACCGGCTGGAGGCCGCCTCGGGCACGATGGTGCACCGCGGCCCCGACAGCAGTGGTTCCTTCATCAGGAATCCCATCGGACTCATCCACCGCAGGCTCTCCATCATCGACATCGAAGGCGGCGTTCAGCCCATGTTCAACGAAGACGGAAGTCTTGTGACGATTTTCAACGGCGAGATCTACAACTTCAGGGAGCTTCGTGCCGAGCTGCAGAGCCTCGGGCATGTTTTCTCGACGTCTTCGGATACGGAGGTGATCCTGCACGGCTTCGAACAGTGGGGGCCGGACTGTGTCCTGAGGTTCGAAGGCATGTTCGCCCTGGCCGTCTGCTCTCCTTCCGACAACTCGATATTCCTGTCGCGCGACCGATGCGGCGAAAAGCCTCTCTATATCTTCGAATCAGCCGACGTATTCGCTTTCGCCTCGGAACTGCAGGCACTCCAGGTCCTCATCGGCAGAGCCCTCTCCCCGGACCCCTGCGCCGTTTACCTGTACCTTCGCCTGGGCTGCATACCGGCCCCCTTTTCTTTTCTCGACGGCGTGAAAAAGCTGCCCGCGGGCCATTGGCTGCAGTACAGGAACGGCCGATCGAGAACCTACCGGTACTTTTTCCCTCCTGCCAGTGCCGATTCTTCTGCCTCGGAAGACGAACTGAGCGACGAACTCGAGACATGCCTGCGCCGGTCGGTGAGGAAGATGCTCGCAGCCGACGTTCCCCTCGGATCATTCCTTTCGGGGGGGCTCGATTCGAGTCTCATCGTGGCCATGATGGCCAGCGAAGGCCCGCCTCCGCAAACCTTCTCCATCTCATTCCCGAACGCCTCCTTCGACGAATCGCGCTATGCGGAGCAGGTGGCGCAGTCGCTTGGGACACGGCACACCGTGTACGAAGTCAACTTCGGCGATTCGGAGGAATGCCTTTCCATTATGGATGCGTTCGGTGAACCGTTCGCCGACTCCTCCGCCATCCCCGTGTTCCACCTCTCGAGAGAGACCAGGAAAAATGTGACGGTGGTTCTGTCCGGTGACGGCAGCGATGAATTGTTTGGAGGCTACCGGCGCTATTCCGCTCAGCGATTTCTCAAACCCTACCTCGCGCTTCCTGCTTCTCTGCGCCGCCGGGTTCTTTATCGTACCCTTTCGGTTTTGCGCGAAAGAGACGTCTATTACGCCGACAGCATTCTGAAATGTGCAAAGCTGTTCATGGAAAGAGCCGAAAACATCGAAGACACGTGGGGGCTGATGCCCAACACAGTTTTCACCCACGATGAAGTTACATCCCTGTTTCCGGATCTTTCTCCATGCCGAAGCCTGTTTGGGGAACTCGACCATTCCTTTCAATGCTCGGCGGACCCGGTGCAGGCCCTGATGGACCTCGACCAGGCCCTCTATCTTCCGGACGACATCCTGGTAAAGGTGGATCGCATGAGTATGCGTCATTCGCTCGAGGTGCGCTGCCCATACCTGCATCCTGCGGTTCTCGAACTTGCCGGGCGCATTCCTCTTTCCATGAAAATCAGAGGACAAAGCCGGAAACACATCTTGAAGAAGATAGCGATGAAATATCTTTCTCGATCCATCGTCAGCAGGAAGAAACACGGCTTCACACCGCCCCTGGCCGCATGGTTCAGAAACTCCGATGAACACGGGATAATGAACCTGTTTCCCGTATCGATCAGGAAAAACGCCGCACGCACGATCGTGAAGCTCCACCGCGAATCCGGACAGGACTGTTCCGCCAAGATATTCGCACTTGCGGTGCTCGGGCGTTTTCTCAAGGAATGATAAAATATGGTGGATTACGATACCCTCCACTCGATCTGGAGCCGTTCCCATGCCGCCGGTTCTCCCGCAAAATTCGTTCGGGATGAGGTGATCTGCAGGGAACTCGCAACACTGGTTCCCGGGAAAACCCTCGATGCGGGCTGCGGCACAGGAGAATATTCGATCCTTCTGGAAAGGCTCGGGCACAGGATAACGGCTTTCGATCCGTCGCCTGCGGCCGTGGAAACAATGAAGGCATCACTCGATGGAGGTTCCCGCATCGAACTCCAAATGAATTCCATCGAAGCCTGTGACCCCGGAACCACCTTCGATCATGTCGTGTGCATCGAAGTGCTCGAACACCTGGAAGATGACCGCCGGGCCCTCCTGAAACTCCACAGCCTCTTGAAACCGGGAGGCACTTTGATCCTCAGCGTTCCGTCTGAACCACGCCTCTATTCCGTGGGAGACAGAATCTCGGGGCACTTTCGGCGCTATTCGCATGCCGGGTTGATATCCCTGGTCAAGGAATCGGGGTTCAGCAGCATCGAAGCAAAGAAATATGGATTCCCGGTCCTTTACCTCTATTCCATCATCAGGAAGCTTTTCCTCGACAGGCTGCTCATTCGCTTTTTCTCTGCCGGTGAATCCAGGGCTGCATCCAACAGGAAGTGGATTCTTCAAAAAATGTATGCGATATTGTTTCGAATGGACTTGAGGGATACATGTTTCCCAGGAACAGGAATAGTGCTGAAATGTCATAAGCAGGCAAATTGTGAGGATGAGTAATTCATGAAAAAGAATCCTCACCCATTCCACCGGCACGGTATATCGTTTCTCAAGGCGTCGCTGTTTTTGTCCGTGACATTCTATGTGGGTAAATGCCTGGTCGATTCTTTTTCGCTGCTGGATCGATCGATCCTTGTCTTCCGGTTCGCCTGGATCACAGCCGGTCTGCTGCTGATTCTTCCTTCGCCCGTGGCAGGGGCGTTTGTATATAAGTACGTGTACAGGCAACTTGCCGCGCCGCTTTCGCTGCCCGAGGCCTTCGTTCTACTGACGCTTCCGGCGGTGGGAAAGTACATGCCGGGCAAGATTCTTTCCCTTGCGGGGCATGCAGTCCTGGCAAGGAACTTTGGAGTCGAGACTTCCGTCGCATGTGCGGCCATCATTGTCCTGACGCTGACCGCACTGGCCGCCGCGTTACTTTTCGGCTTCATGCTGATTCCCATCGACATCCCGGACGGCGTCCCCCTCCTGCCCGTTGCGTCTGCGGTTTCCGCCGCGGGAATCGTCCTGATGGTCCTCATTCACCACCGTTCCCGTAAAAGATTCCACAACAGCTTTCCCGAATCTTCTCATGATCCATCCCGGCCAATTCGTATTTCGGTCTTGTCGATGGGGATCGTATTCCTGGGCATGTTTGTGCAGGTCGGCCTGCTGATGACAGGCGTCTGCGTTGTCACCATGGGTTTTGTCTCCTTGCCTCTTTCGGCCGTGCCGGCTTTTGTGGGCATGTCGTGCCTGTCGGGAGTCGCCGGATTTCTTGCACTCTTTGCCCCTGCCGGGATCGGGGTGCGCGAGGGTCTCCTTCTGGCAATGCTCACCCCTGTTGCGGGCGCGGGCAGTGCCGCCATGGTGACCGTCCTGTCGCGCCTGATCCAAACGGTCCTGGATGCTCTCCTGGGTTGCACCGGGTTCGTCGTCCTGCGCAAGATCCGGAACAAACTCCCGTCGCCTGCCGGGAACTGAAAACAAAGCCTGAACTTAAGATGACAATATTTGTCATTCATAGGCCGATATTTGTCGTGGCTTGAAATCAACCCTCGAGTCTGCATTCCTGGCACTTGCCTCCCCTTAAGAATGATGTGTCAAAGCTATTTCGAAATCATTGACAAAATCATGTCTCATGGATCTATGTCTTTTTTAGAACTGACCTGACTTGATTTGGTTATCCATTGCCATTCGATATTTATATTGGCATGACCATTGCTTATAAGAGTTTGCCATATAGCTCGTGGATGTGGGTGAGGGTCTTCCCATTGCCTGATCATCTTCATCGTGATGAAAGGCATGGGTTTGGCCGGACCGGCCAGAACGGGGGGCTGGATTTGACGGATGGTTTTTGTTCATGAATTTTGAAAGGAGGAAAGCCGCGGAATCAGCAGTGAAGCATCGAGGTTGACTACACGCGTTTTGCAGTCGTCTCATCATTGGCTTGAGAACGAACACAAAGGAGGAACCGGGCATGTTGATCAAGATGAAAGAGAGCAAAGGTTTTACCCTTGTCGAATTGATGATAGTCGTTGCAATCATCGGAATCCTGGCGGCGGTCGCCGTTCCTTTCTATCAGAGATACATCCAGAAGTCCCGGCTGACGAGCATGGTCTTCCCCGGTCTGCACGCCATCCAGACCAATGTCGGCAACTACTACAGCTTCAGGCAGATCCTTCCTGCAGCAGCTTCCATCGTAGATTTCTCCTCCGATGCCGACACGGGCTGTTTCACGCCTTCTTTTGCCGGAATTGGTTCCGGCGGCGAGACCGGACTTCGCATCATCATCAACGGGTCATCCCAGCCGACTCGATGCAAGGCACTGGCGGCACTCGACGGTATGACGCTGGATGCTGTTCCCAATGTCACGGGCAGCAAGATCGTCTCATGGGCTTTGAGCGGCGGGCTGGCGTCAAGACTCGGCCTTGCGGGTGAAGGAAGCTAACCTAACCGCTGCGGCAAGTTTCCTGCCGGCAAACCGTGCCAATACAGGGGAAGCGCCGCGAGTGCGAAGCGGCTTCCCCCTCTTCATTCCAGGCTCGGCAGGCTGCGAGAAATCTGCCGGGAGCATTCCATCTTTCCGGAGAAGGAAAAACTTCTGGCCCACACGGGTTTTCAGGTTCTTCCGGTACACGCGTACCCGGACAGTTGTCGCACACACGTGGAATACACCCGCAACAGCTTCATTTCCGCCAAGGCGGGAACCCGGGAAAAGGAACCGTGCAGGGCCAACAGTTTCGGGAAATGGGAAGACAAGATGGATAGAGCAAGGCATTCCCGGGTGGAAAGTACGGCGAGACCTGCGTTTAGACTGTATTCCCGCCTTCGCGGGAAGAACGTTGTGATTTTCCTGGGAATGACGTTGTGATGCCGAATGACGGAACGCTTCTCCATGATCAATCGAAACCTTATCGCTTCTTTGACATCGCGAACTTCGAGATGCCTGTTCGTGGCACTGGCAGTTCTAGTGGTTTTCCTTGCCTACTGCAATACGTTGTACTCACCTCCACTTCTGGATGATTTTCATTCATTTATCAATGATGATAAGGTATACTTGGATAACATTTCATTAAACAGCCTGAGGTCGATATCCGGCACAAAATTCGGATGGGAACGATGGATTCCCATGGTCTCGTTTGCCATCAATCACAAATTCAGCCATGGTGAACTCATTCATTTCCATATTACCAATATTTTAATACATATTTTTGTATTCATCTCATGCTGCATAATGATTCGAATTTTGTTGACTATTCAATATACAAAAATATTCAATGACAATACATTCATTTTCTATTTTTCACTTTCCATTGCCTGCCTGTGGGCTCTCAACCCTGTTCAAACGAATGCCGTCACCTACCTCGTTCAGCGTATGACATCTATCCAGGCGCTGTTTTACACCATGAGTATTGTCTTTTATTTGAATGCCCGTTGTGCTCAGTTGAGTTCCAACAGTTCGAAGTACTTGATTACTTGTTATTATATAGGCTGCGTCTTGTCGGCATTGGGAGCTTTCCTTTCCAAGCAGAATTCAGCCATGCTTCCATTCATGCTTATCATGACGGAGATGTGGTTTTTCAAGCCTGAACTGCCTTCCCGGCTATGGAACAGGTTGAAAATGTCTTCCTGGAGTACGTGGTTGGTCATTGCTTTTGTCACTCTATCGTGTGCGGCATTTGCTGCTTCGAAACTGAGCTGGCTCGACGCAGCCTACGAAAACAGGCATTTCACGCTCCTGGAACGCCTTCTTACCCAACCACGCATCGTGATCTGGTATGTATCGCTGTTATTATTCCCTCTGCCTTCACGCCTTTCCCTCGAACACGATGTAATCGTGTCCAAATCGCTTTTCGAACCACTGTCGACCCTTCCGTCTCTCGTCATGATTGTCGGCGGTCTGTGGCTCGTTTTCCATTACAGGCACCGACTGCCGCTGATTACTTTTGGTTTTTTGTGGTTCTTCATGAACCTGGCGATTGAATCCACGTTTCTTCCCCTCGAAATGATCTTCGAACACCGCCTCTATCTTCCTTCGATGGGCCTGGTACTGGCTGTCGCTGCAGGAGCAGTTCAGTTTTCCAGGCATCTTTTCAGGCGAACTGCCGAGCGTGAGTTCCTCCTGTTGTGGCAGTGTTCGTTTGTTATCCTCTTTTCCGGGCTGGCGATCCTCACGTTCATACGAAACGAGGCATGGGAGTCACAGATCACACTCAACTACGACGCGGCGCTAAAGGCTCCCGACAATCCCAGAGCCCATGCCAATCTGGCTGTTGCCTTTCTTCGAGTGGGCGCATACGACCAGGCGGTGGGATCCGCGGAGAAGGCCCTTGCAGCGGGCAGAGAGAACTACGAAGAATACTGCATCGCGGCCAATTCGATTGTACTGGCTCACCTCAAGAAGGGTGAACCGGAGAAGGCCGTACAAAGAGGGGAAGAATTCATCAGAAACCGGCCTCGAAAGGTCGACATGCGGAGTATGCCGTTCCTCTACCTGAATCTGTCTGAAGCCTATCTCCAGCTTGAAAGGATGGAAGATGCCTTTCGAATCGCCTTCCAGGCTCTCGACGACATCTATCGCCTGAAGAACCCCGAATATGAATTCGCGCGCGAAAAAGAACTTATCGCGGAAAGACTCTCCCGTATTCTCGATCGTTCCCTGGATAAGAACCAGGACTTCGACGGAGACGGTCTCGCCGATCCGGGAGAACTGCATCCCAACGTCTGGATAGCAAACAAATTTCTTGAAAGAGGGGACAGATCGAACGCAAAGCAGATGCTGCTTCAGACTCTCTCAGTCAACCCGGATGAACCTCAAAGCCTGAGCACCCTTGAAGCCATGGCCAGGGAAGAACGCCTGAATGTGAAGCAGAGTGTAAGCTGGAATTTCAACCACAAGTATGTAAAAAACCCTTTTTCGCTGTTCCACACATGCATGGCCATTTCCTATATTATCGAGGAAAAACGCATGCCGTCCCCTTTCATTCTTATTGGCGAACTTTTCCTCCGCTTCTCCCTGCATCTCGGCCCCGAACATCCCGATCCTCATCTTCTAAAGGGGTGGTATCATTTCCGGAGAGGTGAGGCAGCGGAGGCGACGGCCTGCGCGAAGAAGGCAATCGAACTCGACCCTGAATACGCCAAGGCCTGGCTGGGGCTCGGTTTCTTTCAGGCGGCCGCCGACCGGCCCGCAGAAGCTGCAGAGGCCTTCAAGAAATCCCTCGAACTCTATCCGGGATATTCTCAAAGAAGAATCATCCTCGACCTGATCGACCAGTTGAGTTCGGACATCACAAACAACGATCGTGCCCTTCAGGCGGAGGCATTCCTCTCGAACCGATAACCTGTAACATTTCAAATCAGCTGATCTTTTTAATGCGGGCCAAGCCGTTTGGTATTTTCTCATAAACGATTACTCCGGTGTTTTTCACGCAAACGATCGACGTCATCACGACGTCATTCCGCATCAGGAATTCACGTTGTTGCGCGGCATTCCAGCCTTGTGTGACAACAGACCGGGTCCGCGTCTTACGAGAAGGACCGTATTCGAAGGCAGTGCGGCTCCCGCTGTGCAGTCAGTCCAAACTGTATCGTCCGCTACAGTCTCGATTCTTCCGCATTCCGGGCCGGTTCTCCAGGTCCGCTTTCTCCCCCGGTATCCGCGGATCCGGGCAAGGAGACGCCGGTCTCTCCCCCGCCGGACCTCAGCACCAGCAGGGCGGCCAGGGGCAGGATGGAAAGAGCCAGGGGCAGAAGAATTTTCTTCGAATCCGCGCCGTCACTCAGCAGCAGAGTTCCCGCTGAAATAGCCATAAGCATTATCAGGACAGAACATGCGATGACCCGCGCAAGGGTTCTGATGAATCGAAGAAACTCCAGTCGATCACGGTATACCCGGTCGGCTTCCAGTACCTGTACCTCTTCCCTGTTGTTTGCGTCCATGCCCGCATCATCCTCCCGAGACCCAGCAGCGGCATCATTCATGACAAATCAGAGGAAAACCTCAACCCGCGTGCCCGGCCGGACGGCACAGCGTCGGCCCGGCGGATTCCGCAGGGGGTTACACCGGCGTATTGCACATCCCGGTCAGTTTAGCGGCGCTCGATCCGGAAAGCCACGATTTTCGACCGGCGCTGCACCCGGAATCCGAGACGGCCGGGTGGATGAGGCGTTACGTTTTGAATTGTCAGATGGGCAGACGGGATTACGGCGAATGGAGAATGAACCTTGACGCGGATGGAAACGGCGTATTACCGTGCGAGAAATTGCGGGCGTTAAGAAGAATCGCATCACATCACCAGGGTGGTTTTCGAACCATGGCTGGATTCGGTGTTCTGAACTTTACCGGGAATTATCCAGGATCAAGGGAAAGAGATCGCAAGGAGGCATCCGAGGAGCACAGAAAATGGCTGAACGGGAACCGGGAATTCTGGCCCGCGGATTGACGAGGCGTTTTGGGGACGTCCTGGCGGTCGACGGAGTGAGCTTCGAAGTCCGGCCGGGAGAAATTTTCGGCATCGTGGGTCCCGACGGCGCCGGGAAGTCAACTACCCTTCGGATGCTTGCCGCAATCCTGCAACCGTCGGACGGCACCGCGACGGTTGCAGGGCGAGACGTACGCAATGACCCCGAGGGCGTCAAGGACAACCTGGCATACATGAGCCAGCGGTTCGGCCTGTATTCCGACCTGACGGTCATCGAGAATATCCATTTCTATGCCGATCTCTACGGAGTTCCCCGCCGGGGAAGGAGATCCCGGATCGATGAACTGCTCGACTTCAGCGCCATGTCCCCCTTCCGGCACCGAATGGCGGGAAACCTTTCAGGTGGCATGAAACAGAAGCTGCAGCTCATGTGCGCCCTGGTGCACACTCCTCGAGTGCTGCTCCTCGATGAACCCACCAATGGAGTCGACCCGGTCAGCCGCCGCGACTTCTGGCGCATTCTCTACGAACTCCTCAAACAACAGGTGACCATTCTTGTCACCACCGCCTACCTCGATGAAGCCGAACGCTGCAACCGGATCGGACTGCTCGACCACGGCAGGCTTCCCGCCATGGGCACCCCCGAGGAAATCAAGAAACTCATGCGCGGCAGGATACTCAACATCCGCAGCAGGCAGGCCCGGTCCGTGAACAGGCTGCTTCGCGCAGGCCTCGACTGCCTGAGTATCAATATCTTCGGAGACAACGTACACATTGTCTGCGACGACATCGAGAAGACACGGCAAGAATCGGTCGAACTCCTCGATCAGGCCGGACTTTCCTTTCAAGTACCACAGGAACAGGAAGCCTCCATTGAAGACGTTTTCGTGAGCTTGCTTTCGAGTTCCGGGGAGTCTAAAGATGGGGAAACCCGGAATCTACCTGGAGCGGAGGGAAACGATTGGAGGCGGACGGCCTCGGGACCTCCAGGTCCTGCCGTAAGCGTCCGCGGACTCACGCGGCGGTTCGGTTCGTTCACCGCTGTAGACAGGATCGACTTCGACGTGGAGCGAGGCGAAATATTCGGCTTCCTGGGACCCAACGGAGCGGGCAAGAGCACGACCATCCGGATGCTGTGCGGCCTTCTGCAACCGACCGCCGGGGAGGGCATCGTGGGAGGTTTCGACATCCGCACCCAGCCGGAACAGATCAAGGCCAATATCGGCTACATGAGCCAGAAATTCTCGCTCTACGAAGACCTCACAGTCGAAGAAAACATCAACTTCTACGGCGGCATCTACGGCCTGGGAGGCAGCCGCCTCGAAGCCAGAAAGGACTGGGCAGTGGACATGGCAGGGCTTGCAGACCACCGACGGGCCCTCACCAGGATACTCAGCGGAGGCTGGAAGCAGCGACTGGCCCTGGCGTGCGCCATTCTGCACGAACCCCCCATTATCTTCCTCGATGAACCCACCAGCGGCGTCGACCCGCTCAGCCGCAGACGCTTCTGGGATCTCATTTACGACATGGCCGACCGGGGAGTGACTGTTTTCGTTACCACTCACTACATGGAAGAGGCCGAATACTGCGATCGCCTCGCCCTCATCTACCGCGGGCGCCTGGCAGCCCTCGGCAGCCCCGCCGAACTCAAGACCCGCCGAATGGCCGGAGAAATCATCGAGGTACTCGTTTCCTCCCCGCAGGATGTCATGGACAGCTTTGCAGAGCTGCCCGGAATCCGCAGCGTGGCACTGTTTGGAGCCGGGCTGCACATGGTCGTAGACGATGCCGTTCAGGCTCGAACGGCCATCGAGAAGGAACTGGAGAGGCTGGGCGTCCGCCCCGGGCGCATGGAGAAAATCCTTCCCGGCATGGAAGATGTTTTTGTTTCCCTGATCGAAGAAGTCGACCGGGAAGAGGAAACCGTTCGGAACGCAGGGAAAGCCGGCTCTTCGTAGTGTAACGAGACCGCCGCGGTTCCCGGCCAATACCGGTTTTTCGGACAAACATCGTACCCGCACAGTTGTCGCACAAAGGTGGAATACACCCGCAGCAACGTCATGGCTTCGGCAACGTCATTCCCGCAAAAGGCGGGAATCCAGGAAAACTAACCGTGCATGGCGAAACAGTTTCAAGTGATGGGAAAGAACCTGGAATATAAGATGGATAGGGCAAGGCAATCCCGTGTAGAGAATTTTTCATGGAGCGATCTGCGTTAAGACTGGATTCCCACCTTTTTTGCGGGAATGACGGTGGGTATGTTCAGCGAAAATGACGCTATGATCTTCGTTACGTTGTGATGCCCAATGACTTGTAACGCCTTCGAGCTTCTCCCCATGCCAGGACTGGATCTGCCTGCGGCCATGCCCAATCGTTTTCACGGAATAGGATTCCCTGTCGATGCACCTGTTGGGGGAAAAATCTTTCGCCCCCACCATCGGGGCAACATCCAGGGTAATGTCCGAGGTAACATTTGGGGCGACCTCCCGGGCAACGTCCGCAGTGACGTCCCGCAGGCACATCCATAGCGTTGCGGGAATGTCGGTGTTGTAGATGTGGCGTTGTGATGCCCAATGACCATGTAGCGGGTGTATTCCACCCTTGTGCGACAACTGTCCGGGCAGGCATTGATGAGAGGCTGCCGGCACGAAAGGCATCCGCCGGCGACTTTGAACTATCCCGTCTCGATAATGATCTCCACCACCGGCACGGATTCCTGTTCATCCCTGCAAGGCGAGCCCCCCATTTTACCGGCATCGGCATCATCGGTTGACCTGTAGGATGCCATGAACGATTCGAGCATCTCCACCTGCCTGCCGGTCAGTTCTCCGAACTGCACACCGCAGCGCCTCACCTTCAACAGCCCCCGCGACTCGCTCCTCAATTCCTGGTCATACACCACTCTGCAGGGGATCTTGCCGATGTGCACCACGTGCCCGTGGGATCCGAACAGTTCGAGCTCCGAAGACCCCTGTATCTGATCCTGCAAAGCGATATAACGTATGGCCAGGCCTCCCCTGCTGATGTCCAGGATCTGACCGAGTCCGATGAAGTCGTGGCGTGGAGTAAAAAAGGCCGCGAGTGCATGGCCGTTCAGGCGGGTCCTCTTGTGCTTCCGCATCTCCATGGTCTGCTTTCGATCTTGCATGTGGAAGACTCCTCATCTTAAATATCCGTGTGACACGGTCTATTCATAAACCGTGCCCGAACCGGACACACTCCACAGAAAACCGCCTGGAACTTCATGCAACATCCAATACGCCGCCCTATTCCGGAAAAGCAGTCTGAAATGACACTCCATTTGTATCGAAGACCGAATGACCGTTCTGCCGAAATGGCTGGATCGTGACAAAAAAAGAACGATTTTCGGGACAGACTGACAAATTTTGTCAGTCTTCTGCCATCATGTATAAAATCTTGATTCCTTGACCGAGCCGTCCGGCTCCCGCCTTTCCCCGAAGTGATTCCTCTTTCATGGGGTTGTCTTCCTGTTTCGACCTCCAGCAGAAAGAAAAGTGTTCATCAAGAATCGCAATTTATCTTTGCATATTTTTCGGCTCCATTCTATGGTTTTTGCTGTGGGCGGACTCTTATCCAGTCTGTTTGTCGTCATTTTATGAAGAAGAAATGGAATACAGCAGTTCCGTGGACTTGTCTTCTATTCAAGAAAGATCGTCTCTTTACCGGGTGAAAGCAGCAACTGCATTTTTATTGAAACCTGGTTCTCTATCAGGGAGGTGGAGAGCAATGAAGAGAATAACGGGGTGGCTTGCGTGCATGGCGTTCACTCTGGCGTGCGTGATTTCCTGGACGGGCACGGGCTGTTGTGCGCCGGCCGGAGACGCGTTGAAGGTTCTGAAGAAGATCCCGCCGTGGAAGGTCTACCTGTCCACCACCGGAACCGTGAAGCCGTCCATCATGATGGCCGCCGGGGAATCGGAATGCCTGCCCATTCGGTTCCGAGCGGCCGATTCCGACAGTGTGAGGCGGATCAGGTTCAATGCGAACCCCTTTTCCGGTTTGAAGGTCGAGGTCTTCCAGGTGGAATGGGTACCGGGCAGGGGGACGAAGGAAGGTGGCCTTCCGGATCCCCTGGTTCCCCTTCACCGAAACGATCCCATCGCCCTGTCCGACGGCAACTCGCTGCTCTGGCTCAAGGTCACGGCGGCTCCCGACATTGTTCCCGGCAGGTATTCGATCGTTGTCAAGTCCGCGCGGACGGACACCAACAAGGTAACGACATCCCTCAAGATCCCTGTTGAGGTGGTGAACTTCGTCCTGCCCCGCCAATTCCCCGAGATCATCCAGGCGGGAATCATCCGGCCTCAGGGTCCGGACCCGGAGTCCGAATCCATCGAATTGCTCAGGTTCCTGGCCGGGTATCGTTTCAATTCGGCGGCCAAGATTCTTGCGCCTGCAAATCCTTCGGAAGCCGAATCGTATTATCGAATCATGCAGGTCGCCATCGATGAACTCGGCTTTGACCAGGTCCAGCTTCCCGCCAAGAGCCTGCTCGGGCGGACTGCGTCCTTTTCCCAGAAGTACGGGGACTCGGACAAGGCATACGAGAATTATATCGGCAAGCAGGTGAAGCACCTTTCAAACCTCGACGTCGTCCTCAACGAACCCCGATGGGCCGGAAAGTTCAGGTACAAGCTGTGGGACGAACCCAAGGCTGCCTGGTATCCCGAGGTCCGGCGCCTTTACGACATGATGCATGACAGGCGGCCGGACCTCAAGCTGGCCGTGACCATGGCGCCCCAGGAAAACATCACGGACTCCATAGCTGCCTGGATTCCGCACACCGACGCATTGAAAGAGCAGGACGCAGCAAGGGTCCACAGCATGGGCGGCTCTCTTTGTGTCTATTCCAACCACTGGGCGTCCATCCACAGGCCTGCTCATTCCCTGCGCTGCGTGGGCTGGCTTCTCTGGAAATACAAACTGGACGGCTATTATTACTGGGGAGTAAATGACTGGAAGGCGGATCCATGGACGACGATTTCGAGCCGCGCCGCCGACAACCTGAAACAGGGAGTCCTGGTGTACCCCGATCCGGCCGGTACCGGGCGCCTGCTTCCTTCCCTGCGGCTTGAGGCGTTCAGGGACGGCATCGAAGACATGCTCATCCTTCAGGCTCTTGAGGGAAAGGCGGAAGCCGCTGACCTGCTGGACAATCTCAGGGCCGTGGTCGAGGATCTAAAGATGAACTGGAAAAAAGTACCTCCCAACCTTGGAACCTGGAGAACCGAGATGCTGAACCACTTCAGGTGATTCGGCTGCTGAAGCAACCGGGAAATGCCGATCGGATTTCCAGGAGCCGATCGAGAAAGTAGTCGATGTCTTCCGGTTCCAGGAAGGCGTTGAGGGAGACTCGAAGCAGGATCTCCTGCGGGGGTACGGTGGGAGGCCGAACGGCGTAGAGTGCAATGCCGGCGTCGCGGAGCATGCCGCTGATCTTAACCGCGGCTTCGGCACTGCGGCAGTAGATGGCGATGATGTGTGCATCGCCGGTAGAACGGAAACCTTCACATTGAAGGGCATTTGAAAGACTCCTCGCAAGGTCGGCCAGCTTTTCGCGCTCTTCGTCCATTCCCGACACCAGGTCGATGGCATCGATACCCACCGCGGCGTATACTTCGGGTAATGCAGTGGTGAAAATGAAAGAACGGCACCTGTTGACCAGGAACTGCCGCATGGATTCCGAGCAGAGGATGAATCCGCCCGCGCATCCGTAAGCCTTGCCGAACGTCCCGATGGTGATGTCCGCTCCCTTTGCCCTTCCGAAAACGGCAGTCCCTCCCGGTCTGCAGGCTCCGAGCGAATGAGCTTCGTCCACCACCAGGAAGCCGTGGCCGGCGGCCCGGCGGATGATGTCCGGGTCACACAGCCGGCCGGTCATACTGAACAGCGATTCCGTGACAGTGATGGTTTCACCGGCGCCGTGTTTCGAACAGAGCCGGCTGTAGTGGCGAACGTCGTTGTGCTTGTAGCTGCGAACCTCCGCCTTTCCGCCCATCGTCTGCATGAGACCGTCCACCACGCTGGCATGCACACGCTTGTCGATCAGAACAACTTCAGCCAGTTCCTTTAAGACGCTGCACAGGCCGTAGTTGGCCATGAAACCGGATGTGAAGACGAGTGCGGCTTCGTAGCCGAAGTGAGAGGCAAGCTTTTCTTCGAGCAATCGGTGGTACATGGAAGTTCCGAAAACCAGGCGGGAACTGCTCCCTCCCGTGGCGCAAAGACGGGCGGACCTGGCAAGAGAGGGTTTAAGGAGCCCTTTGTGCACGACACCCAGGTAATCGTTGGACGCCAGGTTTACCTTCCACCGGGTCTCACTGTCGGAGATCCTGCGGAAGATTCCTGCGGCTTCGAGTTCACCGCATACTTTTCTTGCTCGTTCTTCTATGATCTTCATGGATCCTTCCCTGTCGACGAATCCCGAGGCAGGGTATTCAGCAGCCCCAGCAGGTAGTCCTGCCAGTAGTGGACACGCTGTTTCCGGTTTCCCCCCATGGATTCAACAGTGCACATGAGGAGCTCGAAATCGGCGAGGGCCAGCCCCTCTTCCGTATCGAGTCTTCCTCTGAAGAGGCTCATACGACCGTCGGCGCAGACCTTTCGGGCGGAAGTCTTCACCGTGTCCGACCATCCCGGCAATCCGCCGAAATCCATTTGTCTGACTTTCCCGAGAAAGCAGTCCACAGGCCCGGCAGAGCGGGAATCGAGCCGTTCGATCAGGCCGCACGTCTGGGCCGCCAGTTCCACCAGGATAGCCGAAAGGCTGATTTCTCCGAGCACAGACCTTCTGTTCTCGAGGCGGCACAGGGTCGTGATCGTTTCTCCCGCGCCGTATTCACGGATGGAATCGATCAGTCGGAACGGACCGAATCCTTTCAACTTGTCCACCTCTTGAGGATAAGGCAGCTGTTCTGGCCTCCGAATCCAAATGAATTGGAAAGGATCATCCGCAGGGGACGATGCAGGCTCTTCTTCACCAGGTCGATGCCTTCTTCCGGTGTGCCTGATTCGGTATTCACGGTGGGAGTCACCCGTTGAGATTGAAGCATGGCGATACACGCGGCCATTTCGATGGCCCCGGCGGCCGCGGACAGGTGCCCGAACTGTGACTTGTTGGATGTCACGGTGATGGGACGCCGGAAAAGACGCCTGAGAGCGCGGGCTTCCGCGGCGTCGTTCATGAGGGTACCGGTGCCGTGAGCATTGACGATATCGATATCGGACGGCGATGCACCGGCGGACCTCAGGGCGGCCGACATGGCCCTTTCCATTCCAAACCCCTCCGGGTCCGGGTCGGTGAGCCGAAAACCGTCGGAACTCGACCCGCAGCCTGCAACCTCTGCCAGTATAGGCAGGCCCCTGGACAATGCCAGGGATTCATCGGCCAGCAAGAAGACCGCGGCTCCCTCACCCGGGACAAAGCCGTCCCTGTCCCGGCAGAAGGGAAGGACCCTGGGCGGGCGTGCCGACGAGAGGGCTCCAAGCATCAGGTAGGCCAGAAGTCCCTGGCGGTTAAGACGGCTGTCGCTTCCTCCGCATAGAGCGAAATCCAGCAGCCCGCTGCGGATCTTGAGGAAGGCTTCACCGACGGCGTGGGATGAAGCTGCACAGGCGGTGACGTAGGTGATGGCTTCTCCACGAGTGCAAAAGGCCGAAGAAACAGCGCTTGCCGCCAGGTTGGGCAGGTATTGGAGCATCCACGCCGCTGCGGCCCCGCTCTTCGGTTCTGACCGCCTTTCGCATCCCGGAGCATCGATTTCATGTTCATCCATCGATTCCGGCATCGCCCTCAAATCGAAGTTCGGGCCCGCGCCCCAGAAGACGGGAAGCTCCCCCAGATCGACGGCACCCGGCTCGATCCCGTTCAAACATTCGCACGCGGCGACGACTCCCATTTCCGTCGCCCGGTTGTAATAACGCCGGTACTTGAAACGTCGGCCCCCGTTCTTGAAGAAGGAATCGATGACCTCGTCTTTGACCCTTGCCGCCGCCGGGTACGGCAGATGGTCGGGCAACGGGGCAAACCAGTCCCTGTGCCGGAAGATCCCGGCGTTGAACTCCGGCCAGTTCACCCCGGCCGGAGACAAGATCCCCGCCGACACGACAACGACCCGTCGTTTCATGATCAGCCCGCCTGCGCGCTCGGTGAACCCTGCATCCGGTATTGGAGGTAGGATGCGACGTGGCTCACTTTCAGCACGTTGCCCTGGTCGGCCGTTTCGAGCATGTGACGCAGTTCCCGGACAGGCAGATGAGGGTAGGCGGCACGGAGCCTGTCCATTGCTTCTTCGGGGCTGGCGTTCCTCAGGAGTGAACGAAAGCTGGACAGGTATAGACCGTCTTCATCCAGTTCCACCTTGTAGCGGCTGGAAACGGTCATGGCCAGTTCAAGAAAATCGATGGATTCAAAACCCAGGTCCTCGACCAGCCTGGCTTCGGGTGTTATTTCGTCTTCGCCGCAATTGATCAGGTCCGCAATGGTCTTGCGCACGCATTCGAGAACATTGTCCATCATAGGATCTCCAGGCAGATGTTGAACTTTCGATCTTCGTACCCTGCCGTCATTTCACGGCAAGTGCCAACCCTCCATCGACCGTGATTTGAGCACCCGTCAGGTAGGAGCTGTTTTCTCCCAGAAAGAAACAGACCGCCTCCGCGACTTCCTCGGGGCACCCCGCTCGGCCGACGGGCACCGTCTTTTTCAGGTTTCTTCCCGCAAGATATTCTTCTGAAAACCGCGTGTGGATATAACCGGGAACAACCCGGTTGCAGGTGACTCCCTTGCCTGCAAATTCGAGGGCGCACGCTTTGAGGAATGTTTCGAAGCCGGCCTTGCTGGCACCGTACACGGACTGTCCTGCTGCGGGAAAATGCGCCGCCGTCGACGAAACCCCCACGATTCGGCCGAACCGCTGCATCATCATCAGGCCGGCGGCCCAGCGCACCAGGCAAAGGTGAGAAATGAAATTGACATTCATCTGTTCCTGAACAAAACGATCGTCCTGCCGCGGGATAAGCGCCGCGTGGAACCCGCCGGCATTGCAGACCAGCACATCCGGAGCCAGGCCCTGTTGGGAAAAGTGCCGGATTATGCTCTCTGCTCCGTCCGGCACGCAGGCCAGATCCGCCCGAACATGGATGAAGAGCTCGTGTTTATGCGACGATGGAGTCCTCGAGCAGTAGTGCACTTCGACTCCCGCATCGAGCAGGCGCCTGGAGACGGCAAGCCCTATTCCACGGCTTCCTCCCGTGACGAGAGCCCGCCGGATTCTTCTGTGCAATCCCATCATGGCCGCCTGTAATGCAGCACCGCAGAACAAAGTACTTTCCCCTTCTGCAGGGCCTTGCACGAAAAGACCCTTTCTTCCCCGGCTGCCTGCCGGAAGACATCCACATCGACACGTCCCGGACTTGCGAACTGAAGAAAGCGGGCGTTTCTTATTCCGCAAAGGCGCAGAGGATGCCCTTTCACCTGCGGCTCGGTATCCAGGATGGTGTTGTGAAAGCAATCCAGGATCAGTGATCCGGGGATCACGGGGCGTCCGGGGAAATGATCCGCGAAAACCGCGTGATCCGGGTCGAAATGAAACACGGCCTGCCAGCCTTCCCCGCCTTCCCGAAGCCCCCGCCGGCTCATCCCAGAACATCCCGTATGGACTCGAAAGCGATGTCCGCCAGGTCGTCCAACTGTGCCGTGCTGATGGTGAGCGGCGGCAGGAAATATATCACGTTGCCAAGGGGCCTCAGAAGTGCCCCTCTTTCCAGTGCCCTGCGAAAAACCCGGTATCCCGCCCGCTCTTCCCAGGCTAAGCCCTCTTTTGTTTCCCTGCGGGCTACAAGTTCAATTGCACCGATCATTCCAAGATGCCGGTATTCCCCCACGCACGGCAGCGATTCGAAACGTTCTCTATAGGATGCCAGTCGGCTGATCCTGGGTCCAAGCCGCGGGATGATCTCTTCTTCCCTGAAGATTTCAAGCACTTCCACGGCAAGAGCCGCGGCAAGCGGGTTGCCTGAATAGCTGTGGGAATGGAGGAATGCCTTGAGCGTGACGTAATCGTCATAAAAGGCCCGGTATATCTCCTCGCCGGTCACCACCACGGCAAGAGGCATGTAGCCGCCGGTGATGCCCTTGGACAGGCACAGGATATCGGGAGCCACTCCCGCGTGTTCATTGGCGAACATCTTCCCCGTTCGCCCGAAGGCCACGGCTATTTCATCGGCTATGTAATGGATCTGATACCGGTCGCAGAGGCTACGCAGCTTCCGCAGGTACACCGGCGAATAGATCCGCATGCCCGCGGCGCACTGGACCATGGGTTCCAGAATCACGGCTGCTATGGCGCAGTGATGTTTCTCCACAATGCTTTCCAGGTGCCGAAAGCATTCGGCGTTACAGTCCGCGCGCCGCATTCCCTCATCGCAGCGGTAGCAGTCGGGCCCGGAGGCCTGGTACCCCTTGAGCAGAATGGGCTGATAGATTCGGCGGTAAAGATCGCACCCGCCGACACTCAACGCACCAAGGGTCTCCCCGTGATACGCACCCGTTACGGAAAGAAACCTGGTCTTCTCCGGCAATCCGCTCTGCTGCCAGTACTGGAAGGACATCTTCAAAGCCGCTTCCACGGCTGATGAACCATTGTCCGTAAAGAACACTCGAGACAGCCGGCCCGGAGTGACGGCAGCCAGCCCCGCGCTCAACCTGACCGCCGGTTCATGAGTGAAATTGGCAAAGATGTGGTGGGCGATCCTGCCGGCCTGGCGTGCAAGCACGCGGTTGAGTCGCGGGTGGTTGTGCCCCAGCAGGTTGACCCACCAGGACGAGATTCCGTCGATGTACCGCTTTCCCGAGCAGTCCACCAGGTAGACGCCTTCTCCTCTTTCAATGGGAACAGGCGGAAGTTCCTCGTGATCCTTCATCTGTGTGCACGGGTGCCAGACGTGGAGAGCATCGAGTTCCAGCAGGCGCTCAGCGTTCATGAGAGAGACTCCTTTCCAGGCCGTCATTCCGGATACCACGACGTCCCCGAGTTCGTCAACCCAATTATTTCAATAAGGTTAACCAAGTCTTGACAAGGGCTCCACATCCCGTTTAACGTGCACGTCGGCATGGCATGGACCTCTTGCCGGCCGATGGTTCCGAAGTGAGCTTCACGCCGCAGTGAGGCATGGAGTGTGAAGGCGGCGGGTTCAGCACCGCGATGCTGCCACGCAATGCAGAAGTGAAGAGGGAAGATTCGCAGTGGCGGGCGAAAGCAGGATACCGGGGATTTCGATGGACGGAGTCAGAGGGTTCTTTGTTACGGGAACGGATACGGGAGTGGGGAAGACCTTTGTGGCATGTGCTCTGGCCCGCCATCTTTCCCGCACGTACAGGGTGGGAGTGATGAAGCCGGCGGAAAGCGGGTGCCGCCGGGCAAGGGGGATCCTGTTGCCCGCCGATGCCGTGAAGCTCAAAGCCGCATCCGGGTCGGCGGCTCCCATGGAAGACATCTGCCCCTATCCGCTGCCGGGGATGCTGGCTCCCTCGGAAGCGGCCCGCCGGGCAGGTATCTGCATTGACCTGGAACGGATCAGGCGTTCCTTTCAAAGGGTTGCAGCCGTTTCGGACGTGGTTCTCGTGGAAGGCGCGGGAGGGCTGCTCGTCCCCTTGAGAGACGACTGCCTGTTCGTGGACCTGGCTCGGGATCTCCGGCTGCCTCTTCTTATTGTGGCCAGGGCGGGTCTGGGAACGATCAATCATTCGCTGCTCACCCTGGAAGCGGCCTTGTCCAGGGACATTGTCGTCTCGGCCCTGATACTGAACGAAAACACCCCTCCCGGGGACGACCGGAGCATAGCGGCCAACGCGGCAGCGCTGGCCAGGCTGGCATCCGTCCCGGTCCTGGGGCCGTTTCCCTTTCTGAACGGACCGGCAGGTGGAATCGGCCCGGAATCGACGGACCTGCTCGATCAACTGGAAAACCTGTTAAATGCCGGTTTCTGATCTCCGGAACCCGTTCATGCTGTCGGGATGTGTGGCAGCCCGAGATGAAGAAGTTCGAGGGCAGCCCCGGGGCTCTTCCTGCGCTGCCCAGAGATGCCCAGGATTTCCAGGATGACGACTTCGCCGATCAGCCACACGTCGACACCTGCCCGAGTGCACCCCATCGAGGCCCTGCCTTCCCTGCCCGCGGCTGCATGCATGTGAAGTACGGGTCTGCCTTCCTCGTTGGGAAACAACGTTCCCACGGCAAGTATTTCATGGATGCCCTGCAGCGCATACGTCATGGGAACGATGACATCACCGGTGTTCTTCTCCGGCCCCACGATCAGCCGGCTCCCTTCCGCAGCACCCCCCAGAAAGGTCACGAGTGCGCTTCGGATACCATAAGAGCCGGCAAATTCTTCGATTACATCCGGCACCCGCTCTCCCTCTTCAAGCCTCAGAGTAAAGACTCGACCGATTTTCCCTTCACTGTATTGCATAGCTCCCCCATCATCGGACACCCCGTTCAGTCTGCCTCCGAATCTACAGTCGACTCCTGCCGACCGCAGGAACCGAAGGTTTCAGCCGCCAAAAGAATGTAGTCAGGCTCCCCCCCCTCGTCCTGCAGACACCACCGATGGATGATCGAACGCCCAATCCTCGAAGACAGTATCCGCCCGACGGCTCCAGGCCAGCAGTCTTCTTCAGGCTCTCCGACCATAAATGCGGCCACCCGCGAAGGAAGGTATCCTCCATCGCTTCAAAGGACAAGACTTCGCGCAGGGTCAGGATTCTATGTTTTCGTCCTCTTCGCGCGCGAAGCGCAGGACGGATACGGGTTTATCCGGAACATCGGAAATGAACCGGGTGACCAGCGTGCAGGAATCTGCTCCTCATACCTGTTCAACGCCCTCCAATCCAGGGTGAGGCATTAACTTAAAACATCATGGAGCACGGATCTACTCATCGTCGTGTATTTTCTGAGCACTGCAAAGTAGCACGTCTTTTCAGGCAACCGGCAACCAGACCTGGTTCATCCAGCAAACGAGTACCTCCGGGTGCCTTTCACGCAAAGGATCGATGGCATCACAGAGTCGTTTTCACAACAACGTCAGTTTCACAACACAACGTCATTCGGCATCACTCCGATAGGGGTAGGAACGGCGCATTGGTTTGCGCCGCCCCTCCCTCCGAACCGTGCTGGCGGATCTCCCGCACACGTCCATCGGCTATATAGCCGCCGATATCCGCCAGCAGCGGTTCATGTGGAAAATCCATAACTGTGGTTGACAAACACATTCTCAAATAATGAGGAGGCTCGTCGCTACGTAAGGCCGAATCGTGTTCGCTTTACTACGGACTGCAAGTTCGCCTCCGGTTGCTCTCCACCTCGCCTCGCGACGACGCAGTTACCTTCGGCTATCGGGAGTGGGCATCTCCCGAGAGAGGACTTGCACCTCTCAGATCGCGCCTGCTCCCAGGCGCACTCATTCCCGCAAAAGGCGGGAATGACGATGGGTATGTTCAGCGGGAATAACGCTGTGATCTTCGTTACGTTGTGATGCCGAATGACCTTGTTGCGGGTGCATTCCACCTCAACCCGGGTGCATTCCACCTTTGTGCGACGACTGTCCGGGTACGCATTTATGAGAAAATGCCGGAACTGTCTGGTCCGTTTCTCAAGAGATCAGCTGAATAGAAGTTTATGTGCGTAGTCCGGCGTAATCCTCCTGGCTCGGGTTCGTCCGTTCAACCGGAATCTGCTCCCGGCTCGACCCGTTTTCATAGTGGATGATGAGCCCACGACTCATGGAAGTTTGCAGAAAGAAATTAAAACCTCAGCCGTACTCACAAAGCCGCCGAAGCGTGATGCAGTTTCTCTCGATACAGAAACCAGCCTGCAAACGCCGTTGCGTTGTTCGGATTTTGTGCTTAAGATCGAAAATGAGATACAGCAGAAAAAGCCGGTCCGCCATGTCGCAAAGCACAATCGTCTGAGTCAAGGAAACACACGTCCTGTTGGAGGTGTACTCGGTCGATTCCCGCGGTTCTCCGTAACGGAATGAAGAATCCGGATGTGGTTATACCGGCCGCCTGTTTGGCGCTTGGCTTCCTCACAGGAACCGCACGCCTCCTGCACTTCTTTTCATGTACATGGAACTCACAAGCTGCCAGGTGGTCCATGGAAGACAGTGACATGAAATCAAAAGGAAAGTCCGTTCCAAACAGCAGCCCGAGACTCGCCGGCACAACGTCAGCCGTCGATCGTGAGGCACTCCGAGCATACTGGGCGTCACTTCATGGTGAACATCCGGAGCTGATGAACGAGGTCATCATTCTCTTCCTGGAAGAAATTCCCGCAAAGATCAAGAACCTCCGTCATGCCGTCGAGCATCGGGATCCGGAAGAAACACGCAGGCTGGCTCATGCGATCAGGGGGGCGAGCCACCCGGTTGGGGCAACGGGTCTTGCCGAACTCTGCAGGCAGATCGAAATGCTGGGCCGAGAGCGAACTCTTGTCGGCGCCGCCAGCTTGCTGGAACGCACCGAACTCGAACACGGCAGGGTGGTCGACGCCCTTCTTGAACTCATTACGCCGGACACTCCTTCAGCCTGAAACGACGGGCTCGATGCGAACGATGCATGGACGTGCCGACCGCCTGATCCCCCTCGCATTCAGTGCTTCCCTTCTTCTTTCCACTGCTCTTCGGGTCACGACCTGCCTCAGAGCGATCCTGACAACTCGGCTCTTCTCTGCCTCCCGCATGGTACGGCTCGGGAGGGGCAGGATGCCGGCCGGATGATTGTGTATTATTATTAATAAAATATTATTAACAGAGTATGGCTCGGATATCGACGCTCGGAACCGGCTCAGCATCGGGAAAGAAGAAGCTGAGCCGAGGCTTCGTCAAAGTGAGGTGATTATATGGAAGCGTGTGAAATTCCCACGAAGGATATGTTGCCTGCACCCGCCGTACGGGTGGAAGTGAAAACAGACCAATGCGATTTGGAATGTGCGCGAAAGGCGGCGTTCCGGGAAGCGGAGAGACTCATGGGCTATCCCCGGCTACTGAGCTGGTTCGATCGAAGAAACGGAACAATGCACCCACCCGATGAATGCTGTGTTGCGGGGGAACCGAGCTGGATCGCGTACGCGGAAGCTCATGGTGCCAATCTGACGATCGACGTCAACAATGGAGATTATACCTTCATCTTTTGCTAGCGGAGCGGGTCCCATGCATGAGTAAGGGACCTGTCGGAAAACAAAGATTCCCGGATCATCCAGGTTAATCAGCTGATCTGTTGAAAACGGGCCAAACAGTCCCGATATTTTCTCATAAATGGGTACCTGGACAGTCGTCGCAAAAAGGTGGAATGCACCCGCAACAAGGTCATTCGGCATCACAACGTAACGAAGATCACGGCGTCATTCCCGCTGAACATACCCAACGATAGGGGTAGGAACGGCGCAAACCAATGCGCCGTTCCTACCCCTATCGGTGGGGTGTGGGAATGGGGTTGTTGTGGGAATGGGGTTGTGTGGAGTTGCCGAATGACGTTGTTGCGGGGATGACGTTGTGAGCACAAGACGAGTACGATTCGCTGGTACGATTCGCAAACGCATCTTCTAATCGCATCTTCAGCGGTTTCGTCGGACTGCATCTTGATCATGCGGACGTCTCGGGGTATTGTCTCGAAGTCTGAACACACATTTCGTTCAGGCAGACCCCCGGGGGGAATGCCTGACTTGCTGCATGGACGTCACATGCGGGCGACTGGAAGGCAGATGGCTGCTGCCGGAGTGGAGAAGCGAAATGCGCAAGAGAAGGGTCGGGATACTGACGGGCGGAGGAGATTGCGCGGGGCTCAATGCAGTGATTCGAGGAATCACCAAGAGTGCGATCTACGAACATGGCATGGAGGTGGTCGGTTTTCACGACGGTTTCCTGGGCCTGATTGAAAGAAGGTTCACCATCCTGACCTTCGACATGGTCTCCGGCATACTCACCCAGGGCGGTACGATACTGGGATCCGACAACAAGGCCAATCCCTTCGAACACGTTGTGTACGAAGGGGAGGAAAAGAGAAAATTCGACATTTCGAATCAGTGTGTCCAACTCTACAATGATATGGGCCTCGAGGCGCTCATCTGTGCGGGCGGAGACGGCACCATGACCATCGCGGGCAGGCTCATGGAAAAGGGCGTCAGGATTGTCGGACTTCCCAAGACGATCGACAAGGATTTGGCGGAAACCGACATCACTTTTGGCTTCGACACAGCCCGATGCATCGCCACGGAAGCCATCGACCGGGTCCACACCACCGCACAGTCCCATCACCGGGTGATGCTGATCGAGGTCATGGGGAGGAACGCCGGGTGGCTCGCTCTTGAAGCGGGCATCGCCGGGGGTGCCGACATCATCCTCATTCCCGAGATTCCCTACGACATGGAGGAAATCATCCACACGGCGCGGCGAAGGGGCCAGTTCGGGCGGCGGTTCAGCATCGTGGCCGTTGCTGAAGGCGCAAGACCGATCGGCGGTGCTCAGGCGGTGCAGAAAGTGGTTGAGGACAGTCCCGATCCGATCCGCCTGGGGGGAATCAGCCATGTGATTGCGGCGCAGGTCGAGGAGCACACGGGTATCGAGTGCAGGGTTGCGGTGCTGGGACACGTGCAGCGGGGAGGAACCCCGACTCCCCTGGATCGCGTTCTCGCAACCCAGTTCGCTGTGAAGGCCATGGAACTGGTCGTGGCGGGGCAGTTCAATCACATGGTGGCTCTGCGTGGAGGAGAGATGGTGGCGGTGCCGGTGGAAAAGGTTATGGGAAGACAACAGCTGGTGCCTCACGACTCCCCTCTCATCAAGACGGCACTGTCAGTGGGCACCAGCATGGGCATAGCGTAGCTTTACTCCGTGGTGATCATTGTGCTGAGCCGCTGAAGATCGACAGGCGGATCATCGATTTCGGGCAAGGAAGGAGTCTGCAAATGTTTGTTCCCAGGAAGGCATTTTTCACCAGGGGAGTCGGCTTCCACAAGAATGAACTCCAGTCTTATGAGCTTGCCCTGCGAAGCGCCATGATCGAACGGCAGAACCTGGTCAATGTGTCCAGCATTTATCCTCCCAACTGCGAACTGGTGGACATCGAAGAGGGCCTGAAGTTTCTGAAACCCGGCCAGATCACCTTTTGTGTGATGGCCAGAACGAGCACCAACGAGTACAAGAGACTCCTGGGGGCATCCGTCGGAATCGCCTTCCCGTCGGACAGGAACCACTACGGTTATATCAGCGAGGTGCACTGTTATGGGAAAGACGAGACCGAAATAGGGGACCTGGCTGAAGATCTGGCATCCACGATGCTTGCGACGACCCTGGGAGTGGAATTCGACCCGGACAAGGATTACGACGAACGCAAGGAGATCTATCATATGAGCGGCAAGGTGGTCAAATCGCTGTCCTACCCCTGCGTGGCCTACGGGGAAAAGGATGGTTACGTGACCGCCATCTCCTCGGTCGTTTTCATTGAATAGCACTCGGGATACTCAAACCCGCAGCCGCGCATGGCAGTCCTCACCGGACACTTCAGGGCCTCCGTTGCGCGGCCGCCCGTGCATTCGCCTCTTCGATGAACTCCGACTCCACCCACACCCCCCCCCCGGACGATGCTGCAGATGAAAGGGGGCCGCACTTCTGTCCCGTACGCCGGGCACGTGTGTATATTGTGCGAAACAGAAAAAGCACACGTGTGCATTCATTCTTCCTGAAGTTTGCTCTCCACATTTCATGAGTTTATGCTAATTTCATGTAACAGAGAGATACAATGTGGAGGCTGCCTGGCTCTGACAGACCCATGTTGCCGTTTTCAAAATGCCGGAAGGGGTACCCGGCCGGTATTCGATCGATTCTTTCAGGAGGTCAAAGTCCATGGAGCTCATCATCCTTTATCAGGTCCTTGCTGCCGCTTTCTGTGTAGCGCTGGTATTTTCGGTCGGCTACTACCTGGCGTATCGCACCAACGTTCGAAAATTTGAAGCCCAAAGCGCAACCGACCGTCAGGAGATGCTCACCATCGAGCGAGCCCTGAAGCAATTCTGGGATCATGAGAAGGAAAACCTGGAAAAGGAAAAGGAGGAGTTGAATCGCAGGATCAAGTTCCTGGAAAGCCGCCTGGATCATTACAGGAGGAAGGCGGCCGGGATAGGAATGATGGGGCTGCGAAAAAGTAAGGTCACGGACATGTTCATTACCCTGCTGATCGAGAACGAGACCCTCGAGGAGAAGCTTTTCCTGCAGAACCTGAAACTCAAGCAGGAGCGGGACGAGTTTCTCGAAAATGAATTGCGGAGCATCAGCTACAAGCGCATCCTCCTGTCGGAGCTGCTTGCCCAGTCTGAGGTCCGCCGTGAACTCGAGAAGGTGATTAGCGAAAGAGGCCGCCTGAAGCGGCTCGACCTGAAGCAGAAGGACCTCGAGCCCCTGGAATACACGGCGGGGAAAGAGGACGAAAGCATGGCGTGAAAGGCCGCCGGTAAAGCGCGAATGAGACACCTCTGTTCCACTCGCAATCGACTCCAGACCCGTCCCTTTTCCGGAGGTGCCCTGAAGTGAAAACCGAACAGAAATCCAGAGACGAACTCATAAATGATCTCATAGACTTATGCCATAAAATCCGCGGAATCGAACAGGGTGACAGAACATCCGCCCTGGAACCCGGAGCATTCCAACTGACGCACCGGCAATACCTGGACATCATAGAGTTTCTTCCGGACGCCACTTTTGTGATCGATCAAGAGAAGAGGGTCATTGCATGGAACGGGGCCATCGAGGAAATGACGGGCGTGTCCAAGCAGGACATCATCGGCAAGGGGGACTATGCCTATTCCATCCCGTTTTATGGTGAGCGCAGGCCCATCCTCGTCGACCTGGTCTTTGACGTGGATGTCCCGCTGCGGGAAAGATACCATTTCGTGGAAAGCGACGGGAAAACCTATTTTGCCGAAGTCTTCGCACCCAGGATGTACGGAGGCAAGGGAGCCTATCTTTGGGGCAAGGCATCGCCGCTTTTCGATCAGGAAGGACGCATCATCGGGGCCATCGAATCCATAAGGGACATCACCGATCGAAGGCTTGCCGAAGATGCACTGCGAAAAAGCGAACAAATGTTCCGCATGGTCGTGGAAACCATGAACGAGGGACTCGGAGTGCAGGATGAGCGCGGCGTGATCATATACGCCAACGACAAGCTTTGCCGGATGCTGGGGTACAGGCGCGACGAACTTGTCGGTCTGTCCGAGACCAGCCTGTTTGACGAAGCCAACCGGCGAAGGCTCGAACGGGAGATGAAAAGAAGGAGGCAGCTCGAGGCCACGTCGTACGAGGTTGAACTCTTGTGCAGGGATGGCCGGAAGATCCCCGTCATCGTATCCGGGGCCCCCCTGATCGATGAAAAGAACAGGTTCAGGGGGACCATCGGAACCGTAACGGACATCAGCACGAGAAAAGAAGCGGAAAAACGACTCAGGGAATCCGAAGAAAAGTACCGGACAATATTTGAAAACTCCCCCCTGGGAATCTTCCATTTCGATGCGGACGGGACGGTCACCGCGTGCAACGACAACATTATCGAGATATGGGGATCGTCGAAAGAGAAGTTCATCGGATTCAACCTGCTGACGTCACTGAAAAACAAGAAAATGCGCGCTGCGGTTTCGGCCTGTTTGTCCGGTCAGTCGGCATGCTATGAAGGAAATTACCTGTCGGTCACGGGGGGCAAGTTCACCAATCTCAAGGCTGATTACGGCCCCATCCTCTCTGATGACGGCAGTGTCCTGGGAGGCATATGCATCATCGAAGACGTATCCGAACGGAAGCAGGCTCAGGACGCACTCCGTGAATCGGAAAAACAGCTCCGTTTTCTATCCTCGCAACTTCTCGATACCCAGGAGAAGGAGAGGAAGAGAATAGCCAGGGATCTCCACGACAGTATCGGGTCATCGCTGAGTGCCATAAAGTTCAGCCTGGAAAATATCTTTAAACGGATCAGGCAGGGTTCCGCCAGCCATGAATCCTTGAAGACCATTATTTCCATGACTCAACATGCGATCGAGGAATCCAGGCGGATCATGACGGACCTGAGGCCGTCGATGCTGGACGACCTGGGTATCGTCGCCACCATCGGGTGGTTTTGCAGGCAGTTCCAGAAGGTATATGACGGCATACGGGTCGAGTCGCACATAGACGTTGAGGAAGACGAAATCCCCGACAACTTGAAGATCGTCATTTTCCGGGTCATCCAGGAGGCTTTTCACAACATCGCCAGGCACAGCGAAGCCGGGCTTGTACGGATTTCCCTCGATAAAAAGAAAGATATCCTGCACCTGGTGATCAAAGACGACGGAGTAGGCTTTGACCCGACTTCCTTCTCCATCGAAGAAGCGAATGACAAGCGGGGACTCGGATTACCCAGCATGAAGGAAAGGACGGAGCTTTCCGGCGGCGAATTCTTCATCCGGTCTGCGGTGGGTGAGGGCACCGAAGTCAGTGCTCAGTGGCCTCTTGGAAAAGGCCTCGGGGATTCCGAAATTCCGCCGGCCTGATTCGCGTGATTCCGGAGCGTACCCGGTGGACCGACCCGGGCGTCCAGTGAGTCCCCTGCACCTCGCAACACTGGATCGAAGCAACGGAGGAAGGGGCGGGCAGCCTGCCGTTACCCGTATGCGGACCATTCCCGTTCCCCGGCGGAAGGGTTCGGTCCGCCGCATCACGGGAGCCTTTTACTCGCCTTCATCCTCCATTTCTCCCGGGTCTTCGTTGAATTCATACTCGCCGGCACCCTCCGTGTCTATGCCCTGCCGGGCATGGTCGCCATCGGCCTGATGCGTCATCATGTTCGGGTTGGGCCACCCGGGAGCCATCGCGCCTTCCATGCCTTCGGGGACATTAGGGGGCTGCCTTTGTCCCATATTCGGTCCCTGCCCCGGCACGTTGGGCGGAGCAGGCTGACCTCCCCGGCCTGGCTGTCCGACGGAGGCAGGCGGAGGAGGTGGCGCCGCCGGCAGGGGAGTGACAACCTTGCCTTCGGCAAAAAGGTTCACTACAAAGACCTGGCCGTCCTTCTCCATCGATATGCTCTTGGGTTCAATTTTCACAACAAGGTAATCGCTGAACCGCTGGCCTTCCCGAACGGTAATGAAAGGAGACTGACCCTTCTTTTTCGCGCTTCCCGGTGGTGTGGTCTTGAGACGAAGCAGAGCCTTTCTGCTATCCCCGGCAATCATGACTCCATCAAGCTGAACAGCCTGGTGGGAAATTCCGGCCTTATCGGGTTGGGCGGGCGAGCCGGCACTATCGGGAGCAGGGGGTCTGCGATCCTGGGAGAAAAGGTTCTTCTCGACCATGACCGGCACGGTCTCTGCCTCCACAGCATATGGAAACGCCCCACCAGCTATGGCCAGCAGGGACATCAAGATCGCTTTCTTCAACATTTCATTCTCCTCGATCGCATATTCATGCGAATGGTTCCCGGTCGACCAGGTTGAATATTCATTCTTATAACCTTTATCCGCCTGAAGACTCAAATGTTAAAGTGATTCTTCCGGCCCAGTCGAGCGGAATGGCTGGCAATGCTTCGGAGTATCGTGCAGGCTTCACCCGTATCACCACGGCACATCGCAGGAAGTTTACTTTTCATCTGCGATTTGTTAAGGATGTATCTACATTTTTCGTCACACTTGGGAGCATGAACCATGGAATCCATGTCGGTCATCAAGGCCTTTGAACGGGAATTCAATCTTATGGAAGAGCAGGTCGAGCAGTTGCGCGTATCCTGCTTCATCGAGAACATTCCGCTTGCAGAGGCTTTCGAGCAGATTGCGGTGACGGACGAAAACAGAATCTTGCGAACCCTCTCGAATCACCTGGGTCTGCCGCTCCTGGACCGTGAAGACTACCCTGAAAAGCCGGTCCTGCTCGAAGGCGTATCCATGTTCTTCCTTCGAAAACACGCCGTTCTGCCTATCCAGGTGGAAAGCGACAGCGTGCGGGTAGTGGTGAACGACCCCTTCAACCTGCCGATCCTCAATATCCTGGGAAGCTACTTCGTAAACATGAAACTTAACCTGTGCCTGGGGCAGCGGGAAGAAATACGGACCGCCATCGACCGTCTATACGGTGCCGCCGCACGGGAGGCGGAAGCCCTGTCCCGAAACGGAGACGGCGGCCTGGCCGCCGGAGACGGCTTCGAGGAAGACCTGGAGCACCTCAAGGGTCTTGCCCAGGAAGCTCCCATCGTCCGCCTGGTCAATGTTCTGATCTCCAGAGCCCTGGACATGAGGGCATCCGATATCCATTTCGAACCCTTCGAACGGAACCTTCATGTCCGTTGCAGGGTGGACGGCGTGCTCTACGACCTGGACCAGCCGCCAAAAACCATGCAGGCGGCCATCATCAGCCGGCTCAAGCTCATGGCGAATCTCAACATAGCCGAACGCCGGCTGCCACAGGACGGGAAGATCAAGCTCAAGTTCGGAAACCGGGAAGTCGACATTCGCGTCTCGACGGTTCCAACCATCTATGGCGAAAGCGTCGTATTGAGACTCCTTGCCAGGGAAGGCATTGACTATAACCTGGACGGCCTGGGACTGGATCGCAAGGATCTCGATTATATCGAAGAAATCATCCAGCGCCCTTTCGGGATGATACTGGTTACGGGACCGACGGGGTCGGGGAAGACGACCACCCTGTATGGAGTCCTGACGAAACTGAACTCCGTGGAACGCAAAATCATTACCGTGGAAGATCCCGTCGAGTACCAGATCAACGGTATCAACCAGATACAGGTGAAACCCCAGATCGACCTGACCTTTGCCAATGCTCTGCGTTCCCTCGTGCGCCAGGACCCGGACGTTCTGCTGATCGGCGAAATTCGAGACAAGGAAACCGCGGACATCGCCATCGAGTCGGCACTGACCGGACACCTGGTTCTTTCCACTTTGCACACGAACGACGCGCCGGGCGCTATCACAAGGCTTCGTGATATCGGCATCGAATCGTTTCTCATGGCAGATTCTCTTCTCGCCGTCGTCGCGCAGCGACTCGTGCGCATCCTCTGCCCTCACTGCAGGGAACCCTATACGGCACGGGAAGCAGACCTCATGCGGCTCCGGGAGATCATTCCGGACCTGCCTTCCGTCGTGACCCTCTATAACAAGAAAGGCTGCGACAGGTGCGGTTATACCGGGTACAAGGGGCGTCGCGGCATTTTCGAGATCCTGCCGGTGAACGAGGCTGTCCGTTCGGCCATCGTGGCGGGAAAGGATGCGGGGGCCATCTCCCAGGTGGCTTTTCAGCTCGGTTATCGCCCTCTTCTTTATGATGGGTACAGGAAAGCCATCGACGGGCTGACCACTCTTTCAGAAGTGCTCCGTGTAACGAGCCTTTCCTGATACCGGAGGGGACAGCCGGCAGTACGGAAACAGAGCGATCGAGGGGATTATCTTCCTGAATGGAACTTCCACGAGACGCCTTGGAGGTTGATCGTCGCATATGGGTTACTTTCAGTACCAGGCTCGAGACGGCCAGGGTGAAGTGCACCGGGGCGTGATGGAGGCGATGTCCGAGTTGGATGCTGCCAAGAAGCTCAAGTCGAGCAGGCTGTATCCGGTCAGGATCAAGGCGGTCAAGAGCCGGAGGCAAAGACGCATCCCCGAGGAACACATTATTCGTTTCTTTTATGACCTTTCCGACCTGCTTGTGGCCGGTCTGCCCGTGGACCGTGCTCTGGCCCTCATCAGCGCAAACCAGACACACAAGGCTTTCCAGAGGCTGGTCAAGGAACTGCTCGAAGAGGTGCAGGGGGGAAGCGACCTTTCCAGGGCCATGATCAACTATCGGGATATCTTCGGGAACCTCTCAGACCATATGATCCGGGCGGGAGAAGCCGGAGGTTCGCTCGGCCCCATCCTCAGGCGGCTCGCGCTCTACCTGGAACAGCGGCGCACCTTCAGGCAGAGCCTGGTCTCCTCGATGATCTACCCCGCCATCCTGCTCGGTACCAGCGCCGTTTCACTCGTGGTCCTGCTGGTTTACGTCATACCCAAGTTCGGACAGATCTTCGAGGACCTGAATCAGCAGGTACCTCTCCTGACCGAAATCCTGCTGCAGGCGGGTGTGTTCCTCAGGGAATACGGCTGGGTCTTCCCTGCCGCACTGGCTGTCGTTTTCTGGGGAGGTCGATACCTGTATCGCAAGCCTGCCGTGAGAAGGGCCATCGATCGCCTGCTGTTCAAGGTTCCCTTCACCAGGTACCTGATCCTTCAAAGTGAATTGACCCGGTTCTGCCGGACTCTGGGCACGATGCTCCAGTCCGGGGTTCCTCTCCTGAGGGCACTCAGCCTGGGGCATGAAATCCTGGTCAATACGGTCCTGAAGGAGGCGATTACTCCTTTGCACCAGGAAATCAAGATCGGGCATTCGATGAGCGCGTTCTTTCGTGCACGCGAGCCGTTCCCGGCGCGCATGGGAACGATGCTCCGCATTGCGGAGGAGCAGGGCAGCCTGGGCGAAGGATTGATCGGACTGGCCGATTATTTCGAAAAAGAACTCCATCGACGCATTCAGCGACTCATGATCCTTCTGGAACCCGCTGTCATTGTGATCACCGGATTTATCATCGGCATCATGGTGCTGAGCATGTTCACGGCGATCTTCGGTATCAATGAAATCCAGTTCTAGGTTTTCGATTTCATCTATGAAACGGAGGCTGGGACGGGCAGTATCCACGGGCGGTGCAGGGAATAAGCGGTTGTCATCCCGGTTCGACGAGTGCACTCATGGATGGTCCGTTTACCCATGAAGCAGATCTTGAATGCAACAGCAACCGGACAACCCGGTGGGTTTTTCGAGATAAACCGCCGGGGTTTCACGCTCATGGAGCTGATGATCGTCCTGATCATCGCATCGCTCACCGTCGCCCTGGTGCTCCCGAGGGTTGGAGCCGGCTGGAAGAGGATGGAAGACAGGGAGTTCCTTCAGGAATTCGTGGAAACCATCAAGAGGGCAAGGCTGAGAGCCATGAGTTCAGGCCGCATCACGGCATTCCGCATAAACGGCGCGGAACGGCTTTATGATCTCGCAGTTCCCCTGTCGAGGCCGATTCCGCCCAATGTGGACATCTATTCAGACCGCCTGGAACAGGATACGGATACGGGCGACCACATGATGATATTCTATCCCGACGGCAGCCTAATCGGCAGCGACCTCGAAATAACCTTTGACCGGCAGCGCACCTTTCGCATCTCCATTCACCCGATCCTCGGAACGGTCCGCCTGTCTCAAGTGAATACCCGATGACGGCAGCACGACAGGCAGGTAGAGCACATTCCGTGAGTGGCTTTACACTCATCGAGGTCATGATAAGCCTCGTCGTCGGAATTCTTATCGTCGGCGGAGTCATGGGTCTCATTTCCACATCGCTCCAGTACAAAGCCCGTATCCAGGCAATGGAGCGGATTCAGCCCGTGCTTGAAGCCGCTGCCCAGGAGGTTCTCGCAGACCCTCAGAAGGCACTGGCTGGCGCTGTTCGGCTGCCTTGGCTGCCTGGGTCCCCCGAGGTCGGCGTGATTCCAGCCAGAGTGGAACTGCCCCAGGCGGGTGGGATTGCACGAAACGCTGGAAATCTTTACCATATACGGCTGGTTTACCTCGACCAGGTGCTGGAGTTCAGCGTCATTATTCCGCAGACGGAGAAGAGGTAAACGTCCTTTTGCGGGAAGGCGGAAACGGGATGACTGCACGGAACAAGAAATACGAACCCGGTCGGAACGCCGGTTTCACTCTGCTCGAACTCGTCCTGGCCACCCTGATCTCGACCCTGGTCATGGGCATACTTACCGTTGCATTCACCTTCTCTCTGCGCGTATGGGAGAGGCAGCAGGCCAGGCAGAGCAGTGAAATTCCCGCCATGATGGACCTTATGAAAATGCAGCTTGTCCACCTGGAAATAACGCCGCCCCAGCCCGGCCAGGACTTCCGCACCATTTTCATTGGAGACCCGAATTCCCTTTCCTTCACTACAGGATATTCGGTGAAAGCCATTTCAGGCGGCGTACCCGTCATTGCGCGTTATGTCTACGTTCGAAACGAGAAAAGACTCTATTATGCGGAATCCCCCCTGAACATCTATCATCCTGAATCCATACAGAACTTCCTGTCCATGCCCATCCATGTCGACGAGAAGGCTCAGCCCCGTTTTTACTCGACTGAAGTCGCCGATTTTTCCATTGAGTACGCATCGGATGAATCGGGACAGTTTCTTCAATCCTGGGAGGGGGAAGGAGGAGGTGTCCCGCATTCGATTCTGGTCAGGTGGAGCGACAGGGAAGGAGCGGCCACATCGTCAGCCGTGATGCTTCCCAGTTCACTGTTTCCACCTGATGTGGGCGATAAGGAAGGGAGACAACAGCCTGGGTTGCTGAGGAGAAGTCGATGAAGGGCTCCACGGCTGTCGGGCAGAATGGAATTGTGATCATTGCCGTTCTCTGGATCTGCGCCCTGATCATGTGGTTTGCGATCCAGATTGGAGCCGAGACTCGGCTGGAGGGGGAAGAACAGGCCCTTCTTGTACGCAAATCCCAGGCGCTTCACCTGGCTGTCGGCGGCTGCTTTGAGGCGCTTGCCCGCATGGGGCAGCCCCTGCCGCTTCGAACGTCCGATGCGGGGGAAGACAACTGGCAACCGGACGGGAAGCCGCACCTTGTCAACTACGGCACCGGCCAGGCGCTGGTGATCGTGGAAAGAGAGGATCTCAAGGTCAACGTGAACGTGGCCAGGGAAGCCCAAATCAAGGCTGTTCTCGAAAAGGCCGGCATCGAACCGGATGCTTCCGACCGGCTGGCCGGACTCGTCGTGGATTTCATAGACAAGGACGACATTCCGACGCTCCACGGCGCCGAAGCATCCTTCTACAGGAAGCTGGGACTCCCGTACGAACCCTTCAACGGGCCGCTGACCAGGATCGAACAGATGCTTCTCATACCGGGCATCACGAGGCGGCTCTTCTTCGGAGAGGAAAGACTCCGGCAGAAACTCGAGACGGAAGAGGCGTTGGACATCATGGGATTCAGCATACCCTCAAAGGATTCGCTGTTCCAGATGTTCACGGTATATGGTAGAAATACGAGGCTGCAGGATCAGGAACCGGAGGCGGAAAGCAGAACTGCGGCACGGGTGTGGGCGCCGGGGGGGTTGTACCGTATCCTTTCATGCGGCAGGGCCTACAGTGGCTTCCCTGCCGTCACCCTCTGCCTCGTTGTCCAGTTCACCCCTGACACGGAAACCGGCTACAAGATCCTGTACAGAAAGGTGTTGTAGTTTCAAGGAAAGGGCGAAGAGAGGGACGTTATGCTTAAAGGCCTGATCAGGCAACGACCCAGGCATCTTCTGGCAGTCTATATAGAACCTCAACAGGTCGAAGTCCTGCGAGCTCATCGGCAGTGGCGGACGTGGGTGATCGATTCTGTAGAAAAGATGCCCGTCCCCGAGGGGGAGGCGCTTTTCGACTTCCTGCAGCGGCTCAACCTGAGGCCGCGAGGCCCAGGCAACAACGCGCTTCTGCTCTTCCTGCCCCGGACCTTCTATTCCCTGCACCGGGAACATTATCCTCTTGCGCTCAAGGACCAACTGGAGGAAGCCCTCGTGTTCGACTGGCAGGAGAATGTCTTCCATGAACATGAACAGGCCGTCTCCTTCTTCGGTCCCGCGGTGCAGGTGGGCGCACGGATGTCCGTTCCAATTTTTTCGATGCAGAAGGAGGAATACGACAAGTTCCAGCACGTGCTGGGCGGATCGTCTTTTCAGACCTTCGTGGTCATTCCGAGCGCCCTGGTCTCCAGCAGCCTTCTTCCGGCCGTCGCAGGCGAGGGAAAGCCCATCCCCCTGCGAATGATGGCTCGCTGTATCGACTCGCACAACCTGGAGGTCAACCGTTTCTATAACGGCCTGCTGCTCGACTCGACCGTGATCAGCAGGAATTCGGACAACCTGAGGCTTTTTCGAGAAAGTTTGCTCTGCCTCGGGGAAGGCGGTTACGGGGAGCAGGTCCTGATCCATCTTGTCGCGAGCGACAGCGAGAGTTCCCAGTACTATAATTGTGCCGGGGAATGGGAGAGCGAGAACCTGCCCGTGAGAATCCGCCAGATCGAAGGATCACTCCTTTCTCACTGGGTGAGGCTCCTCATGGGACAGGACCGGTTCCGTGCGTTCGATTCGGAACCGACACTCAAACCATGGCAAGTACCCAGGGCAGCCTGGCCCATTCTGGCGGTCATTCTGCTTTTTTCGGTGTTCGCCATCTACCAGGTCCATGCGTCCCACCAGTTGAACGAAGAATACAGGCAGGTGAGGAAACAGGTGCAGCAGCTCGAAGCCCAATGGAAACCCATCGAGGCTCTCCAGTCCCGCATTGCCAAGTTTCAGGAAGATCAGAAGACACTCTCCCAGTTCAACCTGGAAGGGTTTCCCACTCTCGAGGTGCTCACCCTGCTCGCCCAGGTCACCCCCGACGATACCTGGCTCAACTACCTTTCCCTGCGCAAGGGACAGCTTATACTGCGGGGAGAAAGCAAATCGGCCATCCGGTACCTTTCCGAACTGTCGAAGGTCGAAGGCCTGACAGATGTCCGTTTCGCATCACCGGTGACTCGAAATCCCTCCTCCGACATGGAGCGCTTCAATGTGCAGCTCCAGATCGACCTCGAGAAGGCGAGAAAAGTCTTCGAGACTCTGCCACTTGAAATGCCTCCGCTGGTCAAAAGGCAGGAGCCCCCCGGCGGCCAGGACTCCCTCATGCCTTTGCCGGCTGTGACCGATGAAGCCCCGGATATCGGCATGGAGGAAGTGGAAGAACCGGATGTCGGGGAAGACGATGAGAACGAGGAAGACGTTGATGAAGAAGCAACCGAGGAGCAAACACGATAGGTGACGAATGATGAGATTCGAAGTGCCGACCTGGTCCCAAGTACAGAGGTATCGGTTGTCCATACTGTCAGGGGCGGCTCTGCTGCTGGCGATCCTTGTGGTGAGCCTTGTCTGGCTGGCTCCCCTCATCTCGGCCAACGAGAACCTGGAAATCCAGGCCAGGCAGCAGGAGGAACTCGCCAGAAAATACCGGGAAAAACTGACCCAGGCTCAGAGCATTCGAGACAACCTGGTGAAACAGGAACAGGAACTGAAGCAGATGCAGAAGCGCCTGTTTCGTGGCAACGACCCTTACCAGTTGGCCGCTTCCCTGGGAGAACTGCTGTCTTCCAAGGGGGGACAGAAGATGGACATCAAGACCTACCAGGTTCTGGCCAGCAAGGAATACGGTCTGTACCAGGAGGTCCACCTCAGGTTCAATTTCATGACGACCGTCGACGGCCTGTATTTCTTCCTGGACCGCGTGAAGAACTTCGAAACGGCGCTGCTCGTGCACGAGATCAACGTTCAGAAGGTCCAGCGTGCCAAGGGGCCGGATCTCGTGGTCAACGTGATTCTTGCAGCGTTGATGGAAAAGGGTGAAAAGTCCTGAGGAAAGACATTCTAATTTCGTTGACTCTTTGCATCGAATGTGGAAGAGATGTTGCCGAACGGTGCAGGCAGGCCGCTCCCTGGCTTTCCTGCATGGAGCGGCCTGCCTGCCCGAATCCTGCAAGGTATTGGGGAGTAGACACATGAAGATATCCAGGGCCTTTGTGTTGATTTCGGCCGTTGCTCTCGCGTCATGCTCGGCAACCGGCGCCAAGAGCCCTTTGAACCAGGGGGATTATGTTCGAAGCCCGGCAGGCGTTCACAGCGCACCGCCGGCCCCCGCGGCACCTTCTCCCGTATCAACGGGAACCGACTCCGCGACGGAGCCGTTCAAGGCGGCGCCGTCCTCGGCCGGCAGCACTCCGGATCGGCCTTCCGACCCCCAGAAGAGGTCCGATTCCCCATCCGAACCCAAGCCGACCACCATTCTGCCGCGCCTCTCGGGCAAGCTCCCGACGGGACTCATGACATCTCCCTCGGCCCGCGCCGAGCGGCCTGCCGGACCTGCAGATGCCGAAAAACAGAAAGTTGTCTTCAATTTCGACAAGGCTGACCTTGCGGAAGTTTCCAGCCAGATCTTCGGTGATTTCCTGAAGCTCAACTACGTGCTGGATCCCACTCTCCAGGGCCGCATCAGCCTGTACCTGGAAGGAGAATTCACCAGGGAAGAACTGCTTCAGATGGTGACGAGAGCCTACGAGGCCAATGCGGTATCCGTATCGCCTCGAAAAGGCATATACTACATACAGCCGATCCAGAAGAGCTCGGGCAGCAGCCTGCCGATAGCGGATGCCTTTACTCTTCAGGCCGACAGGGACGGAGCGAGACCGGTGATCGTCATTTACCGGTTGCGCTACCTGGATGTCAAACAGGCGGCAAACACCATCAAGTTTTTTCTCACTCCCGGCCGGCCGATCACTCCGGACCCGATGACCAACAGCCTGGTGTTCATCGAGGGCAGCGAGAACGCCAGGTCCATAGTGGAAGTGCTCAAGACCCTCGACATCAATTTTCTGGCCGAGGTGAGCATGGAAATCGTTCCTTTGAAATCACTCGCCCCGCAGGATGCCGCTCAAAGCATGGATGCACTCATCGGGAAACTGGGCGTATTCAAGGAAAGCGCGATCAAGAACAATCTCGCCATCATTCCCCTTCAGAACTTCGGGGGAGTACTCGTGCTGGCCCAGAACCCGGAACTGCTCAAAACCGCAAAGAGCTGGCTCGAAGCCCTCGATGTTCGCGGGCAGGAAGTGGGAGAGCAGATCTACGTCTATTTTGTTCAGAACGGTCTTGCCATAGATATCGCCGATATCTTGAACCAGGTTTACGGGCTGAGGGGAGCCGAAAGAAGACCTGACCAGCAGATCGTATCGGCCACCCGCACCACTTTCGGCAGGGGTGGCGGTTTGGGAACGTCGTCTTCCTCCTCGGGAAGACTCGGTGGATCGTCACTGTCGGGCAGCCGTGCCTTCGGATCCTCTTCCGGTTCGCCGTATTCAGGTTCCCTCTCCGGCGGCACCATGGGATCCTCGGGTATGGGGGGAACATCCGGGTTCGGTTCCACGCCGACGGGCATCGGTACCACTCAAAGAGGGACGCCCAGGACGGGAGCCGCCGCCGGGGCGAGGACGACCCCGGGCACTCAGCCCGCAAGCAGCCTTACCGGAGAGGTGATCATCATTCCGGACGAGGTCAACAACGCCATTGTCATCAGGGCAAATGCCACGGACTATGCCAAGATCAAGAAGACCCTGGAAACCCTGGATATTCTCCCTCGAGCGGTGCTCATCGAGGTCATGATCGCCGAAGTTCGTCTGGACAAGAGATTCGAATACGGATTGGAATGGTGGTTCAAGAACGCGGGAGTCGGCAGCGGCAATGTGGCCGGGTCACTCAACGGACTGGGACCGCCGCCCATCGATGTGGCCACCGCCAGTGCCACGGGAGGCGTGGCCCTTTCGTGGGTGAGCAATGCAAAGGACATTGCTACCCTGCTCAGGCTGCTTTCTGACCAGACAGACGTCAAGGTGCTCTCCAACCCGACTCTCCTGGCTGCCGACAACAAGGAGGCAACCATCACCGTCGGCGGGCGCGAACCCGTTCCCACGGGATCCTACGCGCCCACAACGGCTGGAGGAGAAGCCTTTACAACGATCTCGTACGAAGACACCGGCGTCATTCTGAACGTGATACCTCACATCAATGCCGGCGGACTGGTGAGGCTCGAAGTCGAACAGATCATCCGCAGAACGGGCGCGGAGAAGCAGGTGGGAGCGGGCAACACCGCCCCGTCGTTCACCGAACGCAACGTCAAGACCACACTTCTTGCCCAGGACGGAAACACGGTGGTGATCGGTGGAATCATCGAAGAGAACAAGAACATGACCGACAAGGGCATACCCTTCCTGAAGGATATTCCCCTTCTCTCCCCTCTCTTTTCGTACAAGACGACAAAGAAGGATAGAACGGAGCTGATCATCGCCATCACCCCTCGTGTCGTGGATCACAGGGACAGCAGTTTCACCAGGGAATTTCTTGACAAGGCCAAGCAGTTGAGAAGGACCTTCCAGTACCAGTGACAGGAGAGGGACAAGCCGCGGGTATCATTCGTTCATTCGGTGCAGACCTTCGACAGGCTGGCCAGCAGCAGTTTGAAGTCCTCCGGCAGCGGCGCAACGAAGGTCAGTTCCGCGCCGGTCGCCGGATGCCGGAAAGCGAGTCTCGATGCGTGGAGCATCTGCCGGTGGACGCTCAAGAGGAGCGCCCTCAGGGGAAGAGACCGGACGGCCTTGGCGCGGCGCCTGCCTCCCCCGTAGGTTTCATCCCCCACCACGGGATGCTGCAGGTAGCTGAAATGGACCCGTATCTGGTGAGTCCTCCCTGTCTGGATGATCACCTTGAGCAGGCTGACTTCCCCCCAGTCCCTTTCGATTTCCCAGATCGATACGGCTTCACGGCCCCTGTTCGCTGCCACGGCCATTTTCTTGCGGTCCACCGGGTGCCTGTCGACGTATGTCCTGATCTCTCCCCGGCGCTGAGGCGGAATCCCATAAACCAGCGCCCTGTATTCCTTGAACACCTGGTGTTCCTTGAACTGCCTGATGAGACAAAGATAGGCGGCTTCCGTCTTTGCAACCACCATGGCTCCGGACGTATTCTGATCCAGGCGATGGACGATCCCGGGCCGCTTCGGAGCCCCCTGCATGGCGAGCCTCGGGCAGTGGGCCAGCAATCCGTGCACCAGGGTGCCTTCGCTGTGCCCCGCCCCGGGATGAACCACTACTCCGGGTGCCTTGTTGACAACAATGATGTCTTCATCCTCGTGCAATACATCCAGCGGCATAGACTGCGGAACAAGCTCGCCTGTGTCGTCGGCCTCCGGCAAAGTCATGGAAACCTCGTCATCCGCCCTTACCTCGTAACCCGGTTTGACTGTCGTCCTGCCATTGACGAGAACCAGTCCGTCCAGGATCAATTTTTTCATAAAGCTGCGTGACCTGTCCGGAAAGCGATTCGCCAGGAAGACATCGAGCCGGAGCCCCCGATCTTCTTCCTCAACCCGAAAGATCATGCCTGCATCCCGGTCCGTCATGCCACTCGACCCGCATTGCCTGAACACCCGCTGCCTCGAATCAGCCCGTGAAGGACTCGAAAAAAGGGCGAAGCTCGAAAGCCCCGCCCCATGAAGAACAACATTGCCGCCATGCAGTGAAATCAGTGCTGCTGACGAGTGTGTTCCGTATCCCTGAGAGTGGTGAATATAAGCCTTCCGGCCGTGGTCTGGAGAATGCTGGTTACGGCCACTTCCACCTCCTTGCCCAGGTGTCTGCTCGCATTCTCCACAACCACCATCGTACCGTCCTCGAGGTAGGCGATGCCCTGCCCCTGTTCTTTGCCCTCCTTCAGGATCTGAAGGCGCAGAATTTCTCCGGGCAGAACCACCGGCTTCAAAGCATTGGCCAGTTGATTGATGTTCAGAATGCGGATGCCCTGCACCTCGGCGACCTTGGACAGGTTGTAATCGTTGGTGACGATCTTTGCGTTCAAGCGCAGCGCCAGGGCCACCAGTTTGGCATCCACATCGTTGATGTTTTCAAAATCCTGGCGGTCGATGCGCACCTCGATCAGTTTTTCCTGCTGAAGGCGCTTGATAATATCCAGGCCCCGCCTGCCGCGGACTCGCCTGGTCGGGTCCGGGCTATCCGCGATATGCTGGAGTTCCTGCAGCACGAACTCCGGAATGACCAGTATCCCCCCCAGAAAGCCGGTTTCCACTATATCCGCAATGCGCCCGTCAATGATTACACTCGTATCGAGGATCTTCATGACCTGGTTGGTTCGAGACATGCCGCGCATGAGCCAGGACCAATTGGGAAGCCGAAGTTCTTCTATCTTGCTGCTGCCGAGTACGATTCCAATGTAGCCGAAAATGCATGCGAGAACGATATAGATTGCAACACTGATACTGGTATTATGAATGCCGGTGAAACCATAACCTATGAGTTTAACTACAGACAGGCCCAGAACAAGGCCAATCGTTCCTCCCACCAGGACTTTGAGGGGGAGGTGAGTGATGAGTCTTTCGACAGACATGGCAAGCATGGCAAGCAGAATACCCGTCATGGCGCCGGCCCAGGGAGCCCAGGTGAAACGTTGAAGACTGCCGATCTGATCCGCTATGAAATAGCCGGCAGCTCCACATATAACGAGTAACCCCATTTTCAGCACAAGCCAGCCCCATTTCAATCGATTCACCTCCCCTCACGGCAATGATCTTGAATCTTCAGTGGATAGAGAGTATAGGATAGAATGGTTGTTATTTCTCTTCCCTTGCCGGGAAAGAGGTCTTTTCCCCGGCAGAAATTACATCATGGAGCCCTTACTTCAGGATCTCGAAGATCTCCCTCTCCACCTGATCTTCACTCAGTTCCTGCACGATGGAAAGCTCCTTCAGAAGAAGACTTCGAGCGGTGTCCAGCATCTTTCTTTCCCCAAACGACAGCTCCTTGTCACCCTTCAACACAGTCAGGTCCCTCAGGACCTCAGCCAGTTCATAGATCGAACCCGTCTTGATCTTCTCCATGTATTCTCTGTACCGCCGATTCCAGGTGCCGCCGTTGACGGAGACCTCTCTTTTCTGAAGGATATCGTAAACCCTCGGGATATCGGATGCTCCAATAAGCCCGCGAAGCCCGACCGTCTGAGCGTTGGGAACAGGGATCATGATTTTCATTTCATTGTCAAGAATACGCATGATATAGAAGTCCTGCTTCTTCCCTCCAATGCTCTTTGTTTCAATGGACTCGATTTTACCTACTCCATGAGCGGGATAAACAGCCAAATCGCCTATCTTAAACATCATGCCCTCCATGCTTCCCATCACTCAAGGATTTATCTGGATCAGGTAAATCTTACCAATTTTACCACTAGTGAGGAACGATGCAAAGCACCAAACTGGAAGGCAAAGGATCAAACATTCTAACGAATTGAAATAAATATGGAAATAGGCACCATCGCTCGGATGTTTGCAAAAGAGCGAACCGGAACGTGCTCATGCGTCTGAAGCTTTACTGCGTCCCGGCGCACGGGAAGGATATGTTAAAGTGAGGCAAACGGATCAGCAGAAAGCGCTGATCAAGACCAGCTGCATTTGACAATGCCGGGTACCATTGGGAGAGGGGTCGAGGCTGCCGGTCCGGAAAATGCAAACGTTGAGCCCTTCTCGGGTCTGCAATCGAGCATTTTAATCATACCGTCGGCTGCGCCTCTTTGCGGTTGAAACGGTTCATGGCGGCAGCCAGTCCGAGGGACAGCACGGCGCGGACCGCCTGCTCCCCCAGTTGGATCATCTTTTCAAAGACTTCCGTTTCATCGGGATACGGGGGGTGCAGCACAAACGATTCAACGGCTTCTCCATGCAGGGGCTTTCCTATGCCGAGCTTCACCCGCGGGAAATCCTCACCCCCGACATGCTCGACAATGGATGCGACTCCCCGATGCCCCCCCGTTCCACCTTTGCGCACCAACCTGATCCTGCCGCACGGCAGATCGAGGTCATCGTGGATGACCAGCAGCCTGCCAGGTGAATAACCGAAATACCTGAGCACCTCTCCGACAGCCTCTCCACTGCGGTTCATGAATGCAAGGGGTTTGACCAGGAGAACCCTGCACTCTTCGACAACCCCCGTGCCCCAGGCGGCTCGGAACTTCCGTTCCTGAAGAACCATGCCCGAGGTTTCGGCAAGGACATCCACAACCCGAAACCCGACGTTATGCCGGGTGTTCTCATATTGCCTGCCGGGATTACCCAGGCCCGCTATGACGGCAATACCCTCTTCACGTTCCGCAGGCTTGCCCATGGATCATTCGGTGGGAGAGACCTTCCTGGCAGAAACCGCCTGCAAGCCCCTACCCCTCCCCCTCCGTCTCTCCAGCCTCGGTGCCGGCAGCTTCAGGAGCCTCAAGATGGATGACGGCCATGCTCGGGTCATCAACGAGCTCGAAAGGCACTATGCTTTTCAAGTCGTTCACATGGAGGGAATCGCCCACATCGAGGTCTGTGACGTCTATCTGCACTTTTTCCGGGATTTCCCCGGGCAGACAGCGCACCGAGAGCATTCTCTGGATGAGGTTCAGGGTCCCGCCCTTCTTCACGCCGACGCTTTCTCCAAGGAGTTCCACGGGAACGTCCACGACAATCGGGTGGTCCAGCGGCACCTCGTAAAAGTCCACATGCACAAAACGGCGCCGGACCGGGTGGATCTGTATTTCACGTATGAGAACCTGCCGGGGCTTCTGAGAAGGATCGTTATCCAGGGTGAGTCGCAGCAGTTTGCTTTCTTCACCCAGATCTCGCAACAGTCTTTCAAGGCGCTTTGCCGGAATGCTGAGAGGAATGGGTTCCGTCTTGGGTCCATAGAGGATGCCCGGCACCATGTCCTCCCGGCGAAGGCTCCTCGCCGCCCCCTTTCCCCGCGGGCTTCTCGCACTTGCCATCAACTCGATATCCATCAGTACTCGCCTCCTGAAAAATAAAGAAGCACACGCGCAGGCGTGCTTATGGTTTCCAAAACAGTGAACTCAAAGACTCCTCGTAATGCACCCGCCGCACCACCTCCGCGAGCAGCGGAGCAACACTCACCGTACGGATCTTGCTGCACTGTTCGGCCTTCAATGAAAGAGGAATCGTATCCGTTACGGTAAGCGACCTCAGAGGCGATTCCTCTACCGCCTCCACGGCTCCACCCGACAGGACGGCATGCACACAGAATGCATCCACCACGGCCGCACCGGCGGCCCTGGCTCCATCCACCGCCCGAAGCAGAGTACGCCCGGTGTCCACCATGTCATCGAGTATGATCACACGGCGCCCGCGCACATCTCCCACGATATACGACTCCGGCGTGGTTTCGGCTCCCCGGTAGTCCATCAGTGCAAGATCCACTTCCAGCCGGGATGCGAAACGCCGCGCCCGTTCGACTCCTCCTGAATCCGGAGCTACAACGATTTCACCTCCCACCTGGTTGTTCCGCACATCCTCGAGAAGCACCTCTATCCCGGAAAGATGGTCGACGGGTATATTGAAAAAGCCCTGGATCTGGTTCGCGTGAAAATCAAGAGTAATGACCCTGCCCGCTCCGGCGACGGAGAACAGATCGGCCACCATTTTGGCCGTCAGCGCGACCCGGGGCTTGTCTTTCTTATCCTGGCGTCCGTAACCGTAATAAGGAACGATGACATTGATGCGCCGCGCGGAGGCCCTCTTCAGTGCATCGATCAGAACGAGCAATTCGATGAGATTCTCGTTTACCGGTGGACAGGTGGACTGGATCACGTAGACGTCCATTCCCCTGACGTTACCGCCGACTTCCACTCGGACCTCGCCGTCGCTGAACCGCCCGACAAGGGCCTGCCCGGGCGGAACACCCAGGTGGAAACAGACCTTGTGCGCAAGGGGAGGGTTGGAATTGCCCGTAAACAGAACTATGCGACTTCGCATGCCCCACCCTTCATTCCCGTCACCCTGGACTTTTCCACCACCTTCAGGCTCTCCAATCAATTGGCTGGGGCGGGAGGATTCGAACCTCCGAATGCGGGTTCCAAAGACCCGTGCCTTACCGCTTGGCGACGCCCCAAATACCCTTTACCCAGCATGGCTCGACAACTCAGGCTCCCAGAACCTCCGTCGCCGCTACCCAGCAGTCGCGCCATTCTCGCTTTGCAAGCGCCGCCACGCCATCCGCCAGACTCCTGTCTCGAAAAACACCAAAAACCGTCGGCCCACTCCCGCTCATCAAAGACTCCAAGGCCCCCTGCTCTTTCATCCACAACTTGATTCGACTCAGGAGGGGATATTCGGCGAGAGTGACTGATTCCAGGTCGTTTTCTATCAGGTTTTGGAGGTCCCAAGGCCTGGCCAAAAACGAAGGGAGTTTAATGCGACTTTCCATTCTTGTCAACTTCAAACTTAGATAGACCCGGCGTGTAGACACGGACAGGGGTGGCTTTATCAGCACCAGGGGATAGCGGGGGACTCCTTCCACGGGCTGCAGACAGTCGCCGATCCCCGTCGCCAGCGCCGGCCTGCAGTAGAGAAAAAATGGCACATCCGCACCCAGTTTCACGGCCATTTCATGCAGGCGGTATTCTGAAACGCAGCCGGGAAGAAGACGATTCAATCCCGTCAGCACAGCTCCCGCGTCCGCGCTCCCTCCTCCCATTCCCGCACCCACCGGGATACTCTTGTCCAAACGAACCGACACCCCTTTCGTGTATCCCGCTTCTTCGATGAAGAGACTCGCGGCCCGCCATGCCAGGTTGCCCGAGTCGGAGGGCACGCCGGGGCTTGCACATGCAAGTCGAATTCCCTCCTCTTCCGTCAGTTCGAGATCGACCTGGTCATAAATGCCCACCGGAAGCATCAGGCTCGACAGCTCGTGGTAGCCGTCACTGCGCTTTCGAATCACCTCGAGCCACAGGTTGATCTTGGCGGGAATATCGATTCGCAAGGGCAACGCCCGCTCCCTTTTCAACCGCCGCTCTTCTGTACAAACCGGAGCCTCAGGTCGTACAGCACCGTCTTGAGCAGCCTCTCCTCGTCGGGTTCGAGGTTTCCTCTGGTCTTGTCCTGAAGCATTCCAAGCGTATCGATGATCTGTTTGGCCATCGGCAGGTCGACTTCCGCCTGTCTGCCGTCGGGTTCAGGGATCTCACCGAGATGATAGAGAGCGCTCGAGTTCAACGAAAGGACAAAAAGCGAGAAGGTCACTTCGGGAAGCGGAACCCGGGCCTTCTCCTCTTCCCGCGAAGCTTCCTCGTACTTCGCCCTGGCCCCCTCTTCCTCCCTGGTCAGTTTCTCGTCGCGCGAAACATCGGCCTCCCGCTCGGAATCTTCAACGGATATCTTGCGACGATCTTTAAATACAAAACCCTTCTCTTCCTTTTCTTCCATTGCGCACCCTTTCTGTGCCATCAAAGTTCAATGGCCTGGACCACGTTTACATTATCCATAGACAGCAGTTCCTCGATTACGAAATCGGGAACGGGAGTGTCCGTTCGCAGGAAAATGATATTCTGGCCCTTTTCCAGCACCTGGCCCACATCCATCATGGATATATTGATATTGTGGCGCCCGAGGCAGGTCCCTATTGCTCCGATGGTCCCCGGAGTATCGATATTGTAGATGAGCAGCAGGTGCCCTTCCAGTGCGGCTTCCAGCCGAAAATCATTGATCCGGACCATGCGCACGTCTTTCTTGCCAAAGATCGTCCCCGCCACGAGATTGTGATCTTCGGATGTCTTGACGTGTATGCTGATGAGGTTCGTGAAGTCCTCGGCCTCGCTCCTGAAAGACTCCGTCACCTTGATATTGCGTTCACGTACGTGGACAGGTACGTTCACGAAGTTGACCATGTCCCCGAGAATGGGCGCCAGCATTCCTTTGAGGATGGAATAGGTAAGGGGTTGAGTCTCCAGGGAGGATGCTTCCCCTATGTACTCGATGGAAACCTTTTCAATGGCTCCCCGGGTAATCTGGGTCAACACGCTGCCAAGCTTTTCGGAAAGAGTAAGATAAGGCCTCAGCCTCGCCAGCACCGCACCGTCTATATTCGGAGCGTTCACTGCATTGCGGATGGTGCCGCGAAGCATATAATCGATGACCTGATCAGCCACGGCGATGGCCACGTTCTCCTGCGCCTCATCCGTGGACGCTCCCAGGTGAGGCGTCGCAATGACCTGGTCCAGTGCAAGAAGTTCGTTGCCAATGGGAGGTTCCTTCGAAAACACGTCGAGGGCCGCTCCACTCACGATGCCCGACCGGATGGCGTCGTAGAGATCCTGTTCGTTCACTATGCCGCCTCGTGCGCAATTGATGATGAACACACCCTGCTTCATCTTCCTGAACGCGTCCGCATTGAGGATGTTGCGGGTTTCCTGGGTCATGGGAGTATGAATAGTGATGTAGTCGGCCCTGGCCAGCAGCTCTTCGAAGCTGACACCCTCGATGCCCAGCGAATGGATCGCTTCCGTGCTGATGTAAGGATCGTAGGCAATCACGTGCATTTTAAAGCCCATGGCGCGTTCCGCTACCACGCGGCCGATCCGCCCGATCCCGATGACACCGAGCACCTTGTTGAACAGCTCCCTGCCCCTGAAACGCTTCTTTTCCCATTTCCCCGACTTGAGGGAGTTGACGGCCTGAGGGATGCTCCTGGTCAGGGAGAGCATCATGGCCAGTGTGTGCTCGGCCGTCGTGATGACATTGCCCTCGGGCGTGTTCATGACCACGATACCGCGCTTGCTCGCGGCTTCGATATCCACATTGTCCAAGCCTATTCCGGCCCGGGCTATAACCTTGAGGTTGTCGGCCGCCTCGATGACTTCACGAGTCACCTTGGTCCCGCTTCGTATGACCAGGGCGTCGTATTCCTTGATGATCTGCCGGAACTCCTCCGGCGTCAGGCTCGTGTTCACTTCCACATCAAACGACGGCACTGCCATAAGCCTTTCAATGCCGGACTCCGCCAGATTATCGCTGACCAGAATCTTCATCTAGACCCTCCGGGAGCGTAAAGGGGTTGATTCCATCCGCTCGTCAATTCTCGTTTGTCTATGAATGTTGGTATCTTATCGCAATGAAAAACGACGGTCGATAAAGCTAGCACCACTTGGACGACATCGTCAAGCAAGAAACAGGGTTCATCCGGCAAACGAGTACCTCCGGTGCTTTTCACGGAAAAGATCGATGGAATCACATCGTCATTCCCGCCTTTTTGCGGGATTGACGTTCTTGCGGGCATGACGTTCTAGCAGGTGTATTCCAGCTTTGTGCGGCAAGTATCCAGGTACGCGTCTGCCGGAAGAACCGGAAACAGGAGCATACGGAATCACCTCTGAATGAGCTCTCATGGGGCGGAGACAGTACTCGACGGCCGGATGACCGGGTCCGGCTTACCGGGACCTGTCCTTCGCCTTGCCCAGCTCCTCGTTGATCGCCTCCTCGAACTGCTCAAAACTGAGCCCACCTGTCATCAGCCTGCCGTTGACGATGAAAGAGGGTGTTCTGTCGAGGCCCAGTCGTTCGGCCTCCTGAAGGTCCTTTTGGACCGCTTCCCCGAATTTCCCGCTCGAGAGGCATTCCTGAAAAAGCTCACCGGACAGCCCCAGGTCCACCGCGAATCTCTCCAGGCTCTCCGGGTTGAATTCCTCCCGGGAGGAAAAGAGGATATCCTGGTACTCCCAGAACTTACCCTGTTCACCGGCACAGCGGGCCGCTTCAGCCGTCATTCTCGAGTTCCTGTGCTTCCTGAGAGGATAGTCCTTGAACACCCACCTCACCTGCTCGCGGTAGTGATCCTTCAACCTGCGCGCCACAGTATGGACACTCCGGCACACGGGGCACTGATAGTCGGAAAACTCCACCACTGTCACAGGCGCATTGGAACGCCCGGTGGAATAATTCCCGTCGATGCGGACATCCATGAGAGGGATACGGGGCTCCTCGAGATACACGACCACACCGTACTTGGGTTCCAGCGTTCGGGCATATTTCACCAACCCGTTGAGTCTCCTTTCCTGTTCGAGGAAGCCTCTTATGCGGACCTTCAGGTCCTCCATCGATCCTTTCCAGTCCTTCAGTTTTGCCCGGTTTGCCAGGTAGTAGTCGTCGACCTCCTCGTCCGTAACAGGAACGACATTGGGCAGTACTTCTTCATTGAGCAGCTGTTCGAGGGGGATTCCCCGGGCATTGGCTTCCTCCTGGAGCACCCTGTCCACGATCATCTGCTCCAGGCGATCGCGCTTGAGCCGGTAGATTTCCTTTTCCAGTTCAAACAGGCGGTGCCCGATCATCTGAGCGAGTCTCTCCTCGGTCACGATCTGTGATCCGAGCCTTGCAGCGATATCACGCCGGCCGCCGGGAGCCCCGAAAGACAGACCCTTGTTTTGCTGGGGAAGCAGGAATGCGGCGAGGATAAAGAAGAGGAGAGACACCGAAAGCATCTGCCAGAGGAAGCTCTTTCGGAAAGAGAAGATCACGAGGAGCAGTACAACGAAAGAATTGGCGACGCAGAAAACACACAGGGCCTGCATGGCGATCATTATCCACGCCAGGGCCGCTTCGATCCCGAACGCACCGGCTGCCGGAAAAACTATCCACTCGGGGAATCGCCAGAGGATCAGCAGTGCAAGAACGTAGAACAGGGCTCCCCACAGCCACAGGGGGACGCCGAAAAGCCCCACTCCCGCCGTGTCGCTGCACCCGTCCGATACACTTCCACACAAAGCCTGCAGAACCGGCAGTTTATCGTACAGACCGGAAAGAATCGAAATGAGAAGACCTGTGGAACAAAGAGCCAACAGAACCCGGAATCTCGCCTTGTCACTCACCATTCCCGAAACATCCTTCATAAACTTCCAACATGAGTATGCTCTGCCACCGCCGTTTCGGCTCTACCTTCGAGCCTGCTGATGAGCTTCCTTCTGCCTCTTTTCCGCTTCTTTCAGGGAGCGATCGAGTTCCGCCGTCTTTTGAGGAGAATCCCTGAGAACAGCCCTGGCCTTCCTGTAATGCACAACGGCAAGTCTCCAGTCCTGCTTGTATTCGTAGTAGCGTCCGAGGTAGTAGTGCGCTTCGCCGATCCTGCTTACCTGGCCCAGGATAATCCCCATTTCGTAGTCGATGTCCGGGAACATGGGAGAGAGCTGTTCGATGCGTTGAAGATGCTTGAGAGCCTCCTCGGTTTGTCCGAGGTCTCGAAGCACGAGGGCGAGCCTGAAATGGACGATGGGTGCGGCCGGATCCATGAGCAGCGCCGTATCGAGAACCCTCTTCGCATCGGACAGTTTGCCCTTTCTGTGATAAACGGCACCCAGGCTGCTCAGCACAAAAGCGCTCGTGGGCTTGCGTCGAGCCGCTTCCTGCAGGTTGGTGAGCGCTCCGTCGAGATTCCCCTGCCTGAGATAGAGTCTGCCCAGGCCGAAAACAGCCTCCGGCTCATTCTTGCGCACTCCGGCGCTGAACCGGTCCATGGCCCTTCGCGGGTCCGAATAGTCCGCCACAAGAGCCGCCTGCATGATCGAAAAATCACCCAGGGATTCGACCCTCACTGTCTTGCCTCCCTCTCGTTTTTCCTTTTTCACCATGTCCTCGAGATGCTGTATTCTCTCGGACAGCGCGGGATGAGTCGACAGGTAACTGGGCAGCCTCGAATTGGTGAGCCACTGGGCCTGGGAAATCCGTCGCATGATATTGACCATGTCCTGGGGAGGATAGCCGGCATCGACGAGAAACCGAAATCCCATCTGGTCCGCTTCCGATTCGTTGTCCCGGCTGTACTTCAAGGCAAAACTTTGAGCGCCCGCAAGGCTTCCCATGGCAAGCGCCGATCCCGCGCCGCTTCCTCCACCGAGGAAAATGCCCGCAAGCATTCCCGCCAGGGCAGCCACACTGAGTATCTTTCCCTCCTCGGAACGGCGCTGAATATGACGTGCATGGATGTGAGCAAGCTCGTGGGCAAGAATGCTCGCAAGCTCCCCCTCCGTCTCCATCATCTCGATCAGGCCCCGGTAGATGAAGATGTAGCCGCCTGGAATGGCAAAAGCGTTGGGCACCGACTGGTTCATGACGAAGAACTGGAATTCGTAGGGAGTCACTCCCAGCTGCCTGGCAACGCGGTTCCCCACGGACTGTACATAGGTCAGGACTTCACCGTCCTCGACAAGGGGCATCTGCTCCTTGATTTTTTCGAGGATCTTCCGCCCCAGTTCCTTCTCCTCGCTCAGGCTGAACGCCCACGAGTCGGCGGGAGGCAAAACGGTCGCGGTGATGAAGGCGGCCAGGACGACCAGAACACACCGCGCCTTCGTGCGCCGTGCAAAGAGGTGGACGAGTGTCATACAGGTCCCCTAACTGCCTCGCGGCCGAATCAGGCGGGACTCTCTTCCCACTGCACCTTCCTCGCGTCCGACCACAGGCTTTCAAGGTCATACAGGTAACGCACGGGTTCGTAGAAAATGTGGATGATTACATCTCCATAATCCATCAGGATCCACTGTCCGTCCCGGCGTCCTTCTATTCCCAGCGGTTTGAGCCCCTGTTCCTTCATCTCCTTTTCGAGATTATCGGCGATGCCCTGGACCTGCCTGCTGGATTTCCCACTGCAGACGATGAAGTAGTCGGCAAAAGACGAAAGCCCTGTCACATCCAGAAGCACGACATCCAGGCCCTTGTATTCCGCCGCATGGTGAGCCATGAGGACGGCCTTGCCCGTGGAGCTTATCGGTTCCTTTGCAGCGCCTGTATCGTTTCCCCCGCCGTGCTTTCCCCTCTTTTTCGTTTCAGGCATGGAATCCCCTACCCCTCGATCTCATTGAACCGGATTGCTCAGACCCCGATAAAGTTTGTTCTTTTCAATATAACGCAGGACCTCGGGCAGGACCAGATACCGAATCGACCGCCCCCGGGAGGAAAGCCTGCGAATGAGTGTGGACGATATCTCGAGATGCGTGTTCTTCATGCAATAGACGGGGAGCAGAGTGGGATGTGTGAAGGAGGTGCAATTGCGATCCATTTCATAGAAAGGGGAAACCTTTCGAGCCAGGAACAACCCGACATCCTCCTCTTCGTAGCCCGGCCGGCTGAGGACCACCATTCTTGCCCGTTCGAACAGTTCCCTGTAGTTCCACCAGGTGTCCAGTTCGACAAAGGCATCGAGTCCCACCAGGAAATAGAGCTCTGCTTCAGGGCCGTATTCCTCCTGCAGCCTCCCCAGTGTAATCACCGTATAGGACTTCCCCGGCAGCCGCCCCTCGAGATCGGAAACCCTGAATTTCGGATGCGCGTTCACGGCAAGTTCGAGCATGCGCAGGCGGTGTTCGAACGCCCGGAGACTCTTCTCCGTCTTGTGTGGGGGGTCGGCCGCAGGAATGAAGAGAAGCTCGTCGAACCCGAAGGCCTCCAGGGCTTCCTCCGCCATTCTCAGGTGACCGATGTGCACGGGATCGAATGTTCCCCCCATCACTCCGATTCGCTTGAGCATGTCCAACCGGGCTCCATGTGCAAGTTCGCAGTGTCAGGTGCGAATCTGTCCGTTGCCCAGAGCAATGAACTTCGTGGTCGTGAGCTCCTCGACTCCCATCGGGCCGAACGCGTGAATGCGCGACGTCGATATTCCGATTTCAGCTCCCAGGCCGAGCTGAAACCCGTCATTGAACCGGGTGGAAGCATTGACGAGAACCAGCGACGACTGAACCTCCTGGAGGAACCGGTGAGCCTTCTCGAAATTCATCGTAACGATAGCTTCCGTGTGCTGTGACCCATAGGCGGCAATGTGCCGGATGGCCTCCTCCATGCTGTCCACTACCCGGACAGCCAGGACCAGGTCGAGATATTCCGCATACCAGTCCTCTTCACCGGCGGGCTGACAGTCGGGCACGAGGAGCCGCGTCCTTTCGCATCCGCGCAGTTGGACTCCTGCCTCTCTAAAGGCGGCAGCCATTCGGGGCAGGAACCTGTCGGCGATGGCTGCATGCACCAGCAGGGTTTCCATGGCATTGCAGACGCCCGGACGCTGCACTTTTGCATTCAGGCATATCTTTTCGGCCATGTCGAAGTCGCCTTCGTCATCCACGTATACATGGCATACGCCCTTGTAGTGCTTGAGGACGGGCATTCGGGCGTTTTCCGCAACGAAGCGGATGAGTTCCTCTCCTCCGCGCGGGATCATCACGTCGATGTAATCCTCGAGTTTCAGGAGATCGAGAACCGCCGCACGGTCTGTGGTTCCGACAATCTGGACCGCGTCTGCAGGGAGGTCTGCCTGCTGAAGCGCCTGCCGCAGAATGCGCGCAAGGCACGTGTTGGAATGGAATGCCTCCGATCCGCCCCGCAGCACGACCGCGTTCCCGGCCTTGATGCAAAGAGCCGCCGCATCCACCGTAACGTTCGGCCTCGATTCGTATACGATTCCCACGACTCCGAGTGGAATGCGCATCCTGCCGACACGAAGCCCGTTGGGCCTGGTCCACATGCGGGTGATCTCGCCCACAGGATCGGGCAGGGCAGCCACTTCCCTCAGCCCTCCCATCATCTCCCGCACAACCTTCTCACTCAACCGCAACCGGTCGACCTTTGCGCCGGAAAGCCCCTTGCCTTCCGCCTCGCAAACATCCAGATCGTTGGCCTCCCCGATGGCTCTCCGCTCCCCTTCCAGCGCTCGAGCCATGAACTCCAGCGCCTCGCGCTTCTGATCGCTGCCGGCCCTGGCCATGGCCTGAGCGGCCTCTCGAGCCTTCCTGCCCAGGGTCAGAATCTCCTCACGCATCCGATCCTCCCTCCATCCCTTCCATCATCTCATCGACCAGCACGAAGTTGTTCCGGTGAATGACCTCGTCCGAATGCTTATACCCGATCAACCTTTCGATCTCTTCCGTGTGATGCCCCTTGATTTCCTGGATCTCGACCGATCTGTAATTGGTCAGCCCGATTCCGATTTCGTTTCCCGCTTCGTCGACGCATCGCACCGGCGATCCCACTCCGAAATTCCCGCGCACTTCGCGGACCCCGATGGGGAGAAGAGACTTGCCGCGCCGTTGAAGCGCCGCAACGGCTCCCTGGTCCAGAACGAGCTCCCCCACGGGCTTGGGAAGATTGGCCAGCCACAGTTTCTTCCCCTGATAGATCCGCTTCCTGGGAAGGAACAGGGTGCCCATCGATTCGCCGTCGAAAAGTCTCAGCAGTATATCACGTTCCTTCCCCGGGGCAATCACCATGGGAATGCCCGAGGCCAGGCATTTTCGTGCAGCCTTGATCTTGCTCAGCATGCCTCCCGTACCCATCGAGCCGGGCAGAGGCGTCGCGCACGCGAGAGTTTTCGAATCCACTCCGTGCACGACGGGGATGAGGCGCGCTGTTTCATGGACCCTCGGGTCGCAGTCGTAAAGGCCTTGAGTGTCCGTCAGGTTGATCACAAGGTCGGCGCCGATCAGCCCGGCTATCATGGCCGAGAGGTGATCGTTGTCTCCAAACTTGATCTCGTCCACCACCACCGTATCGTTCTCGTTGATGATGGGCAGTATCCCCCAGGAGAGGAGTGTCTCAAGGGTGTTGCGGGCATTGAGGTATCGGTGCCGGTGGGCCAGGTCTTCGGTGGTCAGAAGCACCTGGGCCACGAGCAGATCGTACTTGTCGAAAGCGACCTCCCAGGCCTCCATCAACACACCCTGCCCCACCGCGGCCGTGGCCTGCTTCTGCGGTATGGTACGGGGACGCTCGTTCAGCCCCACCTTTCGAATACCCGATGCCACAGCTCCCGAAGACACCACCACGATCTCGCGAATCCGCCCTCTCTCGCGAAGTTCCGCCATCTGATCGCTCAGGCGGTGGATCATCACCCGGTTGAGTCCCCGCTCCCCGGTCAGGACGGCACTGCCAACCTTCACCACCAGCCGGCGGCACCGGTCAAACAACGTCTTGCGATCCGGAAGCTCCTGCGTCACCTCCACGCTCCTTTGTTCCCCTTCCACCATCGACTCCGAAAAAACCTTTCCTCCCATCCCTCAGCCCGACATTACAACGCGACCGAACCCGCTTCGTGCGTTACTCCCATCATACTTCATCCGGGAGAGGCCTTAAACCCTGTTCACCCTTCACGCATCCCGCAGCCGGCACTCGATTCATTCCTCGACAGCATGGAGCAGGCGCACCAGGGTCGCCAGCAGGTCTTCAAGACCTTCCCTGCGAAGAGCCGAAACCAGCAGAACCGGGTGCCCCAGCTGCCGGTAGGCATCTGCCACCTCCGAAAGCCTTCCGGGTTCCGGCACAAGATCCGTCTTGTTCAGAGCCACCACTCTCGGCTTGCGATCCATTTGCGCCGAGTACAACTGCAGCTCCTTCTCGATCTGTCGGTACGGATGAAGGACGTCCTGGTCCGGCAGTTGCGACACATCGATAAGATGCACGAGAACGCGGGTGCGTTCGATGTGCCGCAGGAACCGAATCCCGAGACCCGCTCCCTGATGGGCACCTTCAATGAGTCCGGGAATGTCCGCCATGACGAACGGTTCCGCATCATTATACCGCACGACCCCCAGGTTCGGCACAAGAGTTGTGAACGGATAGTCCGCAATCTTGGGGCGGGCTGCCGACACGACGGAAATCAGGGTGGATTTGCCCGCATTGGGAAGCCCGACAAGTCCGACGTCGGCGATGAGTCGCAGTTCCAGTACGTATTCGCGCTCCTCACCCTCTTCGCCGTCTTCCGCCATGCGGGGCACCTGCCGGGTGGACGAAACGAACCGCGCATTCCCCCTGCCGCCCCTGGCGCCCCTGGCCGCCACCCATCTTTGCCCGGCCTCCGTCAGGTCCGCCAGCATCTCTCCGGTCTCCACATCCCGGACGATCGTCCCCGCGGGCACTTCCAGAACAAGGTCCTCCCCTCCGCGACCATGCCGGTTCTGACCCTGACCATGGGTCCCTCCGCGAGCCCTGAACAGATGACGATAGCGGAAATCGAGCAGAGTATGCTTACGACCGGAAGCCTCGATGACCACATCCCCGCCCTTCCCTCCGTCTCCCCCGTCCGGTCCGCCTTTGGGAACGTACTTTTCCCTGCGGAAGCTCACACACCCGTGCCCGCCCCTGCCGGCCATTACTCGAATCCTGACTTCATCGACGAATTTCATCCACGAACACCATCTTGAACCCGTTGTTGATAAAAGGAAAAGCGCAGCCCGTTCATACCGTGGCATAAACAGGAAGGGACCGGGAAGGAATCTGGAAAGAATGAGATAAGGACCGGGCGAAAAACCTGTTCGCCGCAGAGAGGAATCGATGATCACCCAGGGACGTCCGGATGTCCATCCGAAATCTTTGTGCAGGATATCGCGGCCGCGGGTGATCCCCCATGAAAGCCGACGGGGCGGCCTTTCCACTCGTGGGAATCCGCCCGCGATTCTTGGGGCTGAGGGATTTGCCCTTTCGCCTGCTCGATTCGAGGGAATATCCGACCCATGAACGCAAAGCCCGATCCCCGCTCCCACTCACCGAGTGGAAAAGAGGATCGGGACCAGGGCGACGCATCGCTTGTTCATGCACGATATACCGGACGATTCCCAATGCCCGGTGAGAGGGAGAACGGCTACTCCTGTACCGGAATCGGATAGACGCTGATCTTCTGCCGGACCTTGTCCATGCGTTCGAACGACACGACTCCGTCAATCATGGCAAACAGGGTATAGTCCCTGCCCATTCCGACGTTCTTTCCAGGATGAAACTTGGTGCCCAGCTGCCGGACCAGGATATTCCCCGCCCGGACGGACTCCCCGCCGAAGCGCTTGACTCCCCGCCTCTGGCCTGCGCTGTCACGGCCATTACGCGAACTGCCTCCAGCCTTCTTGTGTGCCATGGATTATAACCTCCCGCTACCGCCCGAGAACCCTCAGCCTTCCGTCTGCGGTGCAACCGCCGCGGGTTCCTGAACCTGGTTCCCTATTCCTTCAACACGCACCGCCGTGAAATACTGTCGATGCCCCTGAGTCTTACGGTAATCCTTGCGTCGCTTGTGCTTGAAAACAATAATCTTGCGACGACGCCCCTGCTCAACAATCCGCCCGTGAACGGCAACCCCCTGCAACAAAGGCTGTCCGACCTGCACCTGGTCTCCGTCGGAGAACAGAAGGACTTCGTCAAGAGTCACAGCGTCTCCCACCTCTCCCAGGAGCTTCTCGAGTCTGACCACCGTTCCGGGCCTGGCTTCGTACTGTTTGCCACCCGACTTAAATATCGCATACATAGAAACGTCCTCCAACCCTTGTTCTTTATATATATTCCGGCTCGATGCCTTAACCCGTGCGCTCCCGGACAAAAAAGGCGGCCCTCACAGCCGCCCATGAGCAAGACGGAACCGCAGGCTCTCACATCGTTGCATAAATGCCTTGCTTCAGGATGGATTCCTGGTATTCTCGAAGCTTCTCACAGTCTTCGAGACACTTGTTCTTGTCCTCGTTGGCTCGATCACAATTTAAGCACGGGCTTTTTAACATTGCGATGCCTCCTCTGGTAGTGATATTCAAACGTCTTTATATAGTTGACGCAGGCACGGCCTGTCAAGGCCTTTTTGAGAAGCCATCTCAGGGTTGAGCTCCATGCCGAAGCGTGAAGTCGGACATCCTGCTTTCCCTAACCCGTTGCTTCTCGCCGCCGCCGTCATCGCCGCCGTTTCGTCCATCTCCTTCGCATCCATTTTTGTCCGGCTCGCCGATGCACCTCCCGCAGCCGTTGCGGCGTACCGGGTCAGCATCGCCGTGGCGGCCATCGCCCCTTACCTGGCCTGGAAAGGCATGGGGGAAAAAACCAGCTGGACCTTGCGCGCGTTCCTTCTCAGTGCATTGTCCGGAGTGTTTCTCGCTTCTCATTTCCTTTTCTGGATACACTCCCTTTACATGACCTCCGTAGCCTGTTCCGCCGCCCTGGTTGGCACCATTCCTCTTTTCACCGCCTTATTTTCCAGGTATTTCCGCCATGAACCTCTAAACCGTTCGATGAAGCCGGGGCTTTTCCTCGCCGTGTCGGGCAGCGCACTCGTGGCCGGACTGGATTTCACGCTGTCCACCACTGCTCTCTTGGGCGACATCCTGGCCATTCTTGGAGCCGTCATGGCTGCCGCATACCTCGAATGCGGCCGTGTGGCCAGGCGGTCTCTCGGAGCCGCACCCTACGCCTTTGCGGTTTACGGATCCGCGGCCCTCGTCCTCTTGGCCTCTTGTGCCGCCTCCAACACGCCGCTCACCGGGTTCACTCCGCAAACCTATCTTTTCCTCGTCCTGCTCGCCCTCATCCCTCAACTCATCGGTCACACCACCTTCAACTGGACTCTCCGATTCCTCCCTCCGACCCTGGTCGCGGTGCTTATCCTCGGCGAACCTCTTGGAGCGACCATCCTTGCCTGGGTGCTGCTGGGAGAAACGGTGTCTCTTCCAAAGGCCGCCGGCCTGGTGGTGCTCGGCACGGGCATCCTCATTGCTTCCATGAGCCTTTGCGTGCAGGACCAGGGCGATATGCGGTCTTCGTGACCGGCGGCAAAGAGTCGGGAACCGCCGCACAGTCTCACCCGGGCGGTTCGATACACTCGTTTTCCTTCTGCGCTTCCCGCCTGATCCTCTCGCGGCACGATTCGCACCGCGACGTCTTCCTGCAGGCATATTTCACATAAGTCTTTCCGCATTCTTTGCACCGGGCTTCGATCTTCATTGACTTCAAATCGGATTCGAAGCGGGGTTCTTTCTCGTGGAAGGACCAGCGCAAGAAACAGGAGAGCCGGGGAACACCGCTTCCGAAAGCATGGGACTGCTGGTTCCGGCTGTTCATAAGCGGCCCCGGACGGCTGTAAGTTTCTCTTGTCTGCATCTGGAAACCGAATTCAGGGGACTCGGTAACTCGGGCGTCATTTTTTGTCTTTTTCCTTTTTCATGGACGTTACCGGGAATGTCTAGTAACGGCCTTCGAGTCCTATCCGGAATGTCCTGCCCGGCATGGGATATCCGTCCACGTAGGAGTAGGACCTGTCCGCCAGGTTATCCACCGCAAAGAAAACGTTCAGACGACGGCACGGACGATAGTTCAGGCGGGCGAAATACAGGCCGAACCCGCCTTTGCCGACGGCCTTCCCGTAATCCGGCGACATCCAGTCCCAGTCCTGGACCTCCTGGCGACCATGATACACAGCGGTGAACTGCAGATCCGCCTTTCGGTCGAAGTCGATCTGCAACCCTCCCGTCACGTTTGTCCTGGAAACGTAGGGCAGAATGTCGGTTCCCAGGGACTGGACGTACTTCCTGTCCTGGATCTCCCGCTGTGTGTAATACAGGAGTTCGGCAAAAGGAATGAACCGGATGACTCTGTCGCAGATGGTGACGGGAACCGGGTGCCTGAGATACACCTCGATTCCGGACAGGACGGCTCCCTGCAGGTTTTTGTAGGTCGTCCAGGAGCAGTCTCCATCGATGCACGTGGGGAAACCGCCTGAAATGCGGTCGGTGTAATCGGTATAAAAGAAACCCAATCCGGCGTTGAGCCGCCCGAACTCACCGTCGATGCCGGTTTCGTACGTTGTTGCGGTTTCCGGCTTGAGATTCGGGTTTCCGACGGTTTTTGCCCACGACTGTTCGTAGCGCCCTGCAAGTTCATCGGCGGCAGGGGCGCGAAAACCCGTACCCACGGCGGCTCGGGCATGCAACCGATCGAGTATGGAGTACTTCACCCCCGCGCGCCAGCTCAGATGATCGAAGGTTTCCTCCTTCGAATGGACCGTCAATCCCTCGGTGGGTTCCAATGATTCCCGAAAATAGTCGTACCGGACTCCCAGCAGGAAAGAGAAACGGTTCCAGTCGATTTTTTCCTCGCCGAACACGGCATAGTTGTCGTAGCTGCTATTGGGATTGCCTGCCTGTCCAGGAGGTTTGGTGAAGTTGGAAACGCCTATGTTGTCGTAGTCAAATCCGAGCAGGAGTCTCCCGAGGTTCCAGACAGGGAGACTGATCTGGCTTCGCACTCCTCGTGTTTGCGTTTCGGTGGTGCTGTTCAGATAACCCCACACCTTCCCGGGATCATTCCACGCGCTCCTGTCGAATACGTCGTAGAAGCTGACGTGCCAGGAAACATCGGCATCCGGCAGTCCGCCGTCATAGGCAAACGATCCGTAGCGGCGAAGAACGTCCTTGTAGTCGTCAAAATCGGGCGCGTACGTGGGTCCCGGGTTTCCGACGTCCCATGCCCTGTAATAATGGCCTGTAGCAAAGAACTGGTGATTCGAAAAGGGAGCGGCATGAAAGCTGAGGGAATAGGCTTCGTCCTGGTACCCGGTGTTCTGAACCTTTGCACCTTCCCCCGAATCGTAATCCCCGCTGCGGGCATGTCTTGCCGTCATGGATATTCCGGCTCTGTCGTTCCAGAAACCCGAGGACAGCCTCGCCGTCGCCTTCAGTTGATCCCAGCTGCCGTATTCGACGCCGCCCCCGGCGGATGGATTTCCCCTGCCCTTGCGGGTAATGATATTGACGACACCCCCCATGGCGGCGGATCCGTAGACAACGGAGCCGGGGCCTCGAACAATCTCGACCCGTTCTACGTTCTCGAGGGGAATAACGGCGATATTCCCAGTGCCGGCCCGGTGACCGTCGATAAGAACCGCCACGCGGCCCTTGATGTCGGTGCCGTGCGTATCGCTCGAGAATCCTCGGATCTGAACGGAAGTCAGTCCTCCGGGGTAGCTCTGGAAATGGCCGGGAAGTTCCTGGAGGAGCAGATCCGCAAGATCCTTCGCGTGGGATTTCTCGATCTCCTTCCTCGATATCACTTCGGTGCGAACGGGAAGTTCCCTGGCCGACAAGGGATCACGGGTGGCCGTAACGACAATCTCGTCCATCCTGACCTGTTCCGGGTGCTCTTCGGACCGTTCCTTCACCTGACGGTCGATGCCGGCCGGTTCTGTGGCAACGGTCGTTTCCAACGCGGGATATGCCTCGGAATCCCTGTTTTCCACAGCTTCAAGCCACCCGGTGCCAGCAAAGAGAAACACAAGCAAAAGAAAGAAAACACGTTTCAACGTATATCCTCCTCTCCCCCCTCGGGGAACGTTGCAGGGTGTGCGCATCGCTCAGGTCTCCTGGCTCACGTTCGCTCTACTCACCGCGCCTTCCCGTCACGCATCGAGTGTGACAGTGGCATTCCTGCGGATTTCGTCCCGTTTACAGTCGCGGGGCGGCGGAAGCCTTACACTTCCTTCCCTCGAAACGATGCGGAGTGTCTTTCTGTCATGCTGTTCCATTGCCTGCCGACATTTTATCCACCCGTTGGCCATCCTCCTTTGCATGTTTTGTGTGAGCTTCCGTTCCCGCCATCTCCCCTGCAGGAACCCCCAAGAGAACGCTTGAAACACGGCGCAGACGCGAATTCCCTGCGGAATAGGACAATGTGCGGGGTTTGAAACCGCCCCGTGCCAGCAAACAGGCTGCCCAGAACGGTCGAGACGAATGCGCCTGGAGTCCAGCAAAAACGCAAAAAAAAATCCCTGGAGTCGAAAACTCCAAGGATTGCACCCTGATTTACTTGGTCCTTTAAGGGGTCACCGAGTATTTCCTCGTACCGACAACCCATCAGCCGTCAGGCAGGTCTTCTGACTCACGGATCACCCTACTCTCCGGACCTTCCCGTCTCGCTTGCGCAAAACAGTGGTCTTCTCGGATTTCGTCCCCGTTAACAGCGGCGGGACCGTTCCCGAATTTCGCGGGATTCCCTTTTAAACCCGGAGGTACCTGAAGCTTATCTCCACTGATCGTTTCTGTACCTACATCTACACCTCCAATGGCTGTTTTTCAATACAAATATGATCCACCGCGTTCTGTCGCCCTGCGTATGTCCCCCCCCTGCCTGCTCTCCTCCACCCGGATCGGCACTCGACATCCGTTGATGCGGCCCATGACGAACCAAACGCAAAACAGATTCATCCGGCAAAACGAGTACCTCCGGTGCCTTCCATGCATAAGATCGATGGCATCACAACATCATTGCCGCGAAGATCACACCGTCATTCTTCATCCATGCGCCTGTAGGGGCGAAAAATTTTTCGCCCCTACATCGGGGCAAGATCCGCGGTATACTTCGGCGGCAACATCCGTCGCAGCGACCTGCAGGCACACCGAAGACAATCGGTTCCCTTGTGCGTGGCTTATGAAGAGTTTGCCTGCGGCCTTGGGTGACCTGGAAGTATGCGGCTATCTCGAGCCGGGGTTCGGACAGTCCGCGAGACCGGATCCGGGGCTTACTTAAAGTTGACAGTGCGCCGCAAAAACAGTAGTTTCAGCCGAGGCGAATCATAAGGTATTTTTTTCAGTACATTATCCTCAAACGTAAGAATGGGTGCGTCATGTTTATTATTGCGAATCTGCTGCTTGCACTGGCCAAAATCCTGCACATCGTGCTGAACCTCTACATGTGGATCATCATCGCCAGGGCCGTCATTTCGTGGGTGAATGCCGACCCGTACAATCCGATTGTCCGGTTTCTGTACAACGTGACCGAACCGGTCCTGTACGCGGTGCGAAGACACATCCCGCTCAATTTCGGCGGGCTTGACTTCACTCCCATGATCGTGCTCATCGGCATCGTTTTCCTGGACAACTTCCTTGTACCTTCCCTGGCAGGGCTTGCCGTGCGCATGGGCACAGGCATGTAGATCGCAGAAGGAAGAGAGGCCATGGAATGGACTCCCGGTGACATGTCAGGGAAGACACCGCCGTCAGGGACAATGAAGGGGTGAACCGTCAGGTGCTGGCCGGCTGATGTGGGAGTGATCGACGGCCGGTTTTCGTTGTCTATGCCGGGGCGGGAGTACAGGCCATCTTACTTCCGCCGGATCGAGGAACCCGTTCAGGAGAGGATTCAGCAACTGCCGATCCTGCAACATCGAGGCGAAAAATGACTGTAAGCAAAGAACTGCTCGAAATTCTGGCATGTCCGAAATGCAAGGGAGCCGTCATTCTCAATGAATCCGAAGACGGCCTTATCTGCAGATCATGTAAACTCATTTACGAGATCAGGGACGGCATTCCGATCATGCTGATCGATGAAGCACTCCATCTCGAGGATTAGGGTCGATCACTCCATGCACTGCAAGCCTCCTTTCACACCTGCCGAAAGAGAACGACTCACCGCGGCTGTGGCTTCGTTTCCGCGTTTCTGCATTTTGGTCGCGGGCGACCTCATGCTCGACAATTTCATCTGGGGCGAAGTCAGCCGCATTTCACCGGAGGCTCCCGTTCCCGTGGTGGAAGTAACTGAAGAGGTGCCCCTGCTCGGCGGCGCCGCCAATGTGGTCAACAACATCGTGCACCTGGGAGGGAGGGTAGCCGTAACGGGATCGATCGGCAGTGACCCGGCAGGCGTCGAACTCCGGAGACTGCTCGAACAGAGGTTCATCCAGACGGACGGCCTCGTTACCGAGGACGGTCGACCCACAACGGTCAAAACCCGTGTCATCGCTCACAGCCAGCAGGTGGTCCGCTTCGACCGCGAACTGTCCGTTCCTCTCTCGGGCGCCGCTTCCGAACAGATGCTTCGCTATGTGCGGGAGCGGCTTCCGCACAGCCATGCCGTCATCGTTTCCGATTATGCCAAAGGGGTGGTGACCCGCGTATTCATGGACGCACTTCGTTCACTGGTTGCAGGCCGTGGCATTCCCGTCATTGTCGATCCGAAGGTTCAGCACCGCGAAATCTATCGCGGGGTGACCATGATTACGCCCAACCATCATGAAGCATCGCGCATGACGGGAATCCCGATCCACAGGGACAACGGCTCCCTCGATGAAGCAGGCAGGCGTCTGCTCGACGACCTTCAGTGTGAAACGGTCCTCATCACACGGGGTAAGCACGGAATGAGCCTGTTCTCCCGGGGAAAACCAAGAACCGATATACCCACGGTGGCTCGCCGCGTTTTCGATGTGACCGGTGCGGGAGATACGGTCATCGCCACTCTCAGCCTCGGAATCGCCTCGGGGTTATCTGCATTTGAAGCGGCTCGACTGGCCAACATCGCGGCAGGAATCGTCGTGGGTGAAGTGGGCACCGCCGCGGCGTCTTCCGAGCAGCTGCAGGCGGCCCTTGCCGACTGCTGACTTCCGTACGTGCTCGGGACAGCCTGACCTCGGGACAATGCCATGAGTCAACCCAGGGAACCGCAGCCGGCAAAACTCGTAGTCGGATTTCTATTCCGGGATTACGCCGTTCAACAGCGCGTGCTCTCCGAACTGTGCGGCCGCTTCGGCTCCATGGACTTTCTTACCGCTCCACGTTTGTTTACCTATACGAAATATTACGAACGTGAAATGGGATCCGGGCTGCTGCGGCAGACCGGCAGTTTCCTCGATCTCGTGCGGCCCGAGAATCTTGCCGACATCAAGATCTTCACGAATTCCGTCGAACGGGAGTTTTCCGTCAACGAGCAGCGCGTGGTGAATATCGATCCCGGCATACTCAGCGAGGAAAGGTTCGTTCTCGCCACGGGCAAGAACTTCACTCATCGGATCTATCTTCGAGACGGGATTTACGCCGATCTCACCCTTATCTATCAGAAGGGTTCCTACCGGATGCTTCCCTGGACCTATCCGGATCACCGGGACCCGCTGCTGATCCATTTTCTGACCGCCCTGCGGCGCAAACTCGCATTTCAGCGCAGCGGCAGGCTGCCCAGGTAATCAGCGGGAAAGGAGTATGCCTTGATTTTCAGCATGACGGCTTTTGGGAGGGCACACAGAGAGGAGGCCGGATACTCGGTGACTGTCGAGATGAAGACGCTCAATCACCGCTATCTCGATATCGTCCTGCGCCTTCCGAAGAACCTCTCCGAATTCGAGGAACCATGCCGCAAACTCATTTCGAGCAGGATGAGGCGGGGGCGTGTCGAGGTGTATGTCCAGATCGAATCCGTCCTCCCCGAACACAAAACTCCGCAGATCGATACGATGCTTGCCCGCCACTACTGGCAGCAACTGCAGACTCTGCAGCGCCTGCTTCCCGGCTGCAATGCGCCCGGGCTCGAACACCTGCTCAGAATCCCCTATCTTTTCGAAACCCGGGAAACGGTGGACGACCGGGATGTGCTGAGAGGCCAGGTGATGGGCGGTATCGAGGAGGCCCTGGAGCAGGTCAACCGGATGCGCGCCATCGAAGGGGAATCCATGCTCAAAGACTGCCTGGAAAGGATTTCTTTTCTGCGCCGCGAACTTTCTCTTATTGAAAGCCGCAAAGACCTTGTCGTCCAGGAGTACCGAAAACGGCTCCAGGATCGCATGCAGGAACTGCTGGGAGACATCGGAGTGGACGAAGGGCGGCTCCTCCAGGAAGTCGCCTGCATGGCGGAACGATCGGATATCAACGAGGAGATCGTTCGCCTCGCCAGTCACATGGACCAGATGCAGAGCCTTCTTTCCGGGCGGGATCCGGCCGACGGACGGAGGCTTGATTTTCTCACCCAGGAACTGCATCGTGAAGCCAACACCATCGGCAGCAAGACGACGGACATGGAAATCCTTCAGGCCGTTGTGCAGATGAAAACAGAGATCGGCAAGTTGAAGGAGCAGGTACAGAATATCGAATAACCAGGGCGTGGAAGCCTGGTGACAAGAATAATGTTCTTGCTTTTGACTCGGCCTTCAATAGATAATCGTCAGGATTTTACTCGAAAGATCTGATTCGAGACAAAAACGGCTCCGGCAATGGAATCGATTCTGGAACCGATGCCACAGAGAGGTTATGCATGGAAGTGAAATTACTGAACATAGGTTTTGGAAATACGGTGATAGCCAATCGAGTGGTGGCGATTGTATCTCCTGCATCGGCCCCGATGAAACGTTTGAAAGAAGACGCCCGGCAGGCCAACAAGCTGATTGACGCGACGATGGGCCGCCGCACCCGGTCCATCATCATCACCGACAGCGATCACGTGATTCTGTCGGGTGTTCAGGCTGAAACCATCGCTCAACGGCTGGTAGCCGACAGCACTCTAAAAGACATCAATCTGCCGAAGCAGACAAAAGAATAGATACATGCCCGTGTTTCAGTCTCATGCCGGACAGCTCTACATCGTCTCCGCACCATCCGGCGTGGGGAAGACCTCGATCATTCGGGCTGCTCTTCCGGCGCTGCCCGACCTTCGATTTTCGGTTTCCTGCACGACGAGACCTTCCCGCCCCGGTGAAATCGCGGCAAGAGACTATGACTTCCTGTCGAGGGAGGCTTTTCTGAAGGGCGTCGAATCCGGCCGGTTCCTGGAATGGGCTGAAGTCCATGGGGAGTACTACGGAACGGACGGGCGGCAGATCGAGGAATGGATCAGCGCGGGAGACGACGTTCTCCTGGATATCGATGTGCAGGGCGCACGGCAGGTGCGCTGCTCCTACCCCTGTGCTCAAACCATCTTCATTATCCCGCCTTCCCTCGACGCCCTCGAAGAACGCCTCAAGAGCCGGGGAACCGAATCCGTGGAACAGATCGAGGTGCGCCTTCGAGCCGCAAGAACGGAGATGCAGGATGCACCGTGGTATGATTACGTGATTGTCAACTCCATCCTCGAGGATGCCGTAGCCGACCTGTGCGCCATTGTACGTGCCGGGCGATGCAGGCGGAGCGTCCAGGCGCGGCGACTCAAGGCGTTTCCCGTTCCCGGACCTCCCGCCTGAATCCGGCACACCTTATTCCGGTTTCCGCCATGAAACACAGACACCCACCTGAAGACAAACAAGGGATGTGGATCTCGGGAATCCATCCCGCCCGGGAATCTTTGCTGGCGCGCAGCTCTTTCATCCGCGAAATGCGGGTTGCACGCGACGATCGAAGGGTGGCCGAACTCGTCGAAACAGCGATGAAGCTGGGTATATCCATCCGCCATGAACGGCGGGATGCGCTGACCGCACTGCTCGGGCACGCTCACCACCAGGGGATTGCCCTGCACATGACCGAGTTTCCGTATGCCTCCCTCGAATCTCTGTTCGATCGGCCCTCGGGGGAACACGAACCCCTGGTCATCCTGGACTGCATCCAGGATCCACGGAACCTGGGTGCCGTTTTGCGCTGCGCCTGCTTCCTGGGAGCCGCGGGAGTCGTTATTCCCAGGGACCGTTCGGCTCGGATGACGGATGCGGTTATGAAGGCGGCGGCGGGAGCGGCATCGTATCTGCCCATCGTCCAGGTCACCAACCTGGTCCGGACCATCGAGGACTTGAAAGGCAGGGGCTTCTGGACAGCAGGCCTGGAGGTCGAAGGTGGAAAGTCTATATACGAGGCGGACCTGGATGCCCCGCTGGCCCTTGTGGTGGGCAACGAACAGAAGGGGCTTCGCCCCCTGGTGAGAAGACAGTGTGATTTCCTGGTCCGGATCCCGGCTTCGGGCCCGGTCCAGTCCCTCAATGCCGCCGCCGCGTGCGCCATTGCCCTGTCCGAGGTTCAACGCCGAAGGATCGCGAAACGCGGGGCTCCCCTTTCATGAAACGGGAGCAGGCCGGCTTCCGAAAAGGGCCGTACCGATGCGGATCAATGTCGCTCCCTCCTCGACGGCCTCTTCAAAATCGTGGCTCATCCCCATGGAAAGCTCCGTGAGATCTCCAGGAGACGCAGAACGGTCCCGAATCCTTTGCAGAAGACTCGCCAGCATTCGAAAATACGGCCTCACCCTTTCAGGATCTTCAAAGTAGGGAGGGAGCGCCATGAGCCCGCGAACATGCAGGCCGTCCATGTGTGACAGTTCCCCGAAAAGATCGAAAAGCCCGTCCGGTCCGACACCGCTCTTGCTTTCCTCGTCACCCACGTTGACCTGGATCAGAACGGAAATCTTCTTCTCCAGCTTTTGAGCCTGGCGGTCGAGTGCCCGGGCCAGGCTGACACGGTCCACGGTATGAATCCAGTCGAAAAGTTCCACGGCAGGCTTTGCCTTGTTGGATTGAAGATGCCCGATGAGGTGCCAGGATATGTCCGTCTGGGCCAGGGTTCCGATCTTTGCACGGGCTTCCTGAACATAATTTTCACCGAGTATACGGATCCCGGCCCGGACTCCCTCCCGGATGCGTTCCACCGGCACCGTCTTGGTCACTCCCACAAGACGCACGCCGGACGGTTCACGACCCGCTCTCACACAGGCGGACCGGACACGGTCCCTGATGACCGCCAGGTTGTCGGAAACCGACATGTACATCCCGTTATCCCTCCTCCCGGAAGGTCAAACCGAAAATACCCGGCCTACCTTCACTGCCTTTCCAGGACATCCCCACGGGCTCGATGAGGTGCGATCACACAGCGTTTCGCGAGCAATTCGAGGGTATCGCAAAGGGGCAGCCCCACCACGTTCGTGTAAGATCCGTTGATACTGCGCACGAGAAAAGCACCGATTCCCTGAATTCCATAGGCTCCGGCCTTGTCCATCGGTTCCCCCGTCTGCACATAGGCATCGATCTCCTCCACCGTCAACTGCTTGAACCGCACTTCCGTGGAGACCGTCAGGGTTTCCTTCGAGTTCCTTTCCCGGTGGACAAGGCAGACGGCGCTGATCACCATGTGAATCCCTCCGCTCAATTCACTCAGGATTCGAGCGGCTTCGTCGGGGCTTTCGGGCTTTCCGAAAATCCTGCCGTTCAGCACAACGATCGTATCGGCGGCAAGAACCCAAGAAGCAGGATAAAGCGAGGACACCGCCTGCGCCTTTGCAACTGCACACCGCAGCACCTGCTCCCCGGGAGATTCATCCGGGCTGCCGGCTTCTTCGTCAACCCCGCTTCCGACAAGGTCGAATTCTACTCCCACCGATTCCAGCAGCGCTTTGCGGCGCGGGGAGGATGAAGCGAGGATCAGCCGGTCCAGGTTCTGAAAAATGCCTCGACCCGGAGCCGCATCACGACTCATTATCGCTCCTTGGTGTCGACGAGTCGTTCAGATGAAAGACCGCGCAGGCGTTCGAGGTGGTCTGCCTGGCAACCTCGTCCAGCGTGCACCCTCGAATTTCGGCCACCTTCTTCGCGGTGTAATACACGTACGAGGGTTCATTCACCTTGCCGCGAAAAGGGACAGGAGTCAGGTACGGGGCATCGGTTTCCACAAGCAGGCGGTCGAAGGGGGCCTTCTTCACCACATCCTGCTGCTTCGAAGCCTGGGGAAAGGTGACGGTACCGGGTATGGAAAGGTAAAAGCCGAGGTCGAGCGCCTTGACGGCGATATTCCAGTCCCCCGAGAAACAGTGCAGGACTCCCCCTGCAAGAGAAGGTACATACGGAGCAACGATATCGAAAAAATCATCGAAGGCCTCTCGGATATGAAAAACCACCGGCAACTTCAGATCACAGGCCACTTCCAACTGCCGGTTGAGGCACTTGCGCTGGATCGCTCTCGGCTGGCGGTCCCGGTGATAATCCAGCCCCGTTTCGCCTATGGCCAGAACCCGGTCTTCACGGGCCAGGCTGCGAAATATCGAAAGCGCCTCCTCGTCCATAAGAAATGCATCGTGGGGATGAATCCCCACCGTGGCATACACCTGACGATACCGATGGGCCAGGTCGATGACCTGCTGACTGGATGCAAGATTGATCCCGATGGTAATGATCCTCTGAACCCCGTTCTGCATGGCCCGGTCCAGAACGGACGGCAGATCGTTGGAAAATTCAGGAAAGTCAAGATGAGCGTGAGTGTCGATCAGCATGTTCTGCACCTTCTGGTTTCGAATCCGGATGATAACCGGACCCTGCGATTTCATCACTATTGTCCGGTTCCTTCAATCGCGCACAGGAAGGGGTCTCCGCCGGCGGCCTGTTCCGCCGCGGACCGGAAGGATCACCAAGCGGAACACGGCAGGCGGCGCCTGTTCGAACCGCTGGATTCACAGAATAGCCCGCCTGTCCCGACACGGAAAGCCGCACGCAGCCGATGTTTCACCGGAAAAGCCGGCTTTTTGCCTTGCCCGCCTCTCGATGCGCCTCTATAATGCTGTCCGCAGGAGAGATGAGCCCGCCGGGCGGCAGGTGGATTCCGATTGAACTCCTGCCCCGCAGTGCGTCGACTTCTTTCAACATCTTTCAGGGGAGCTTCTCCCTGCCGAAAAACGAGGCCATATTCCATGAAAAGAATCCTGCCGTGTTTTATCGCCGTGTTGCTTCTTATCACGATTCTTCCTTTTCAGACAAGCCGCGCCGCGAGCATGTACACCACCGACTCCCAGGATGTCAATCTCCGGTCCGGCCCCTCGGCCCAGAACCGCGCCATAGCCACACTTCCGCCGGGCACCCCCCTCGAACTGGTCAAGACAACCGACTGGGCTCAGGTGAAGTACACCGATCCTTCCGGAGAAGTCAAGCAGGGGTTTGTGCTCAGCCGACTGCTCGGGCCCAGTCCTCCTGAATCCACCCGGGTCAGGGAACTCGCCAGCGAGAACACATTCCTCAAGGAACAGCTGGCGGCCGCCGAAAAAGAGAAAGCCGCCCTGCTGAACAAGGAGAAGGATCTCTCGGACAAACTCGCAAAACTCGAAAAGGCTCACGAGGAACTCCGGAGCGGTTCCACCAACTATCTCAAGCTCAAGTCCGAATACGACGCCGCCAAGTCCGGCCTGGCCACCGCCCAGGAGAACATCCAGTCCCTCATCCAGGAAAACGAAAACCTCAAGCTCTCCCAGCGGATTCAGTGGTTCGCCTCGGGAGCGGCCGTTTTGCTCGTGGGCTGGTTCCTCGGCTGGATGTCTGGACGGATCAAGAAGAAACGGCGATCCTCCTATTTCTTCTGATCGTTGGAGGGAAATCCGCTCACCTGCGGATGCCGCTCCCCGCTCGCTCTCGGGCGTGCGTGCGCCGGCCGCGACGCGGGTTTCCCGCCCCTTCAGGAAGCAGCTTTGACCCTGAGACGAGAAGGTGTATTGACAGCCTTTCCAGGCTTATGATATGGACGGAATCAGGATTTTTCATGCCCCCGTAGCTCAGGCGGATAGAGCACGAGATTCCTAATCTCGGTGCCACAGGTTCGAGTCCTGTCGGGGGTACTCAGGAAGACAGAAGGGTGAGGCAGTGAGTCTCACCCTTTTTTGGTTCTTCTTCCGGCAAACTGCCAGCCGCCCTGCCCAAGCCGAAATGGACAGGCTCCGCCCCACGCACTTGGAACCTTCACCGTGCGCCTGATTCTGAGAAAGCCGCAGGGGCGAAAGACTCCATCGCAACGTCCGGGGCAATAATGTCCGCGACAACGCCCTGCAGGCACATCGAAGACAATCGGTTTTCTTGTGCGTGGTTCTATGATCGAGGTAACCAAATGGATGCGGGAGAATAAATCCAGCCGCGGAGGAATGACATGCCGCAGGGGCGAAAAATTCTTCGCCCCTGCGGCGCCGGCACTGAAGGGCAACTATCGTCTAATAGGAGGCGGTGCGTGTGGTCAGCACGTTGCGAGTCGAGTCGTACTTAAGCGTACTGTGAGTAACGTTCGTAACGGTGATCGTGAACGGACCGGTGCTTCTGCTGGTACCGGACGTGAAAGTGATGGTCCCGCTGGAGCTGGTGACACCCGAGTAGCTCCCGCTGACCACCCCGCTCCACGAAATGTAAACCCTGGCGTTTCGGATCAAATTCCCGTTGGCATCCTTGATCGTGACGGTGCTCCTGCCATAATACCGCGACAATTGTCTCACGACACTCAAGGAGAGATTTCCCACAAAGATCGCATTGGTAGCGGGGGCGGTCACCGTCACGTTTTGAGAAACGGATCCGGTTGCACCCAGGTTGTCCGTGACGATCAACGTCACCGTGTAGGTCCCGGCGGCGCCATAGGTGCACTGCGGGTTTCGAGTGGTGGAGGTCTGCCCGTTCCCGAAATTCCACGCCCAGGACACGATGCTTCCATCGTCCGTCGAATTGTCGGTGAACGTGACCACAAGGTTGGCCGCACTGTACGTGAAGGCGGCCACCGGGTTCTGGTTCACCGGGGCGGTCACCGTAACGTCTTGAGAAACGGATCCCGTTGCACCCAGGTTGTCCGTGACGGCCAACGTCACCGTGTAGGTCCCGGCGGCGCCATAGGTGCACTGCGGGTTTCGAGTGGTGGAGGTCTGCCCGTCCCCGAAATTCCACGACCAGGACACGATGCTTCCATCGTCCGTCGACTTGTCGGTGAACGTGACCACCAGGTTGGCTGCACTGTAGGTGAAGGCGGCCACCGGGCTCTGGTTTACCGGAGCTGCAACGGTCACTTCCTGGCTCGCCGTGTTCGTTCCTCCGAGGTCGTCGGTGACGGTGAGACTCACCGTGAAGCTGGTTGAATTCCCCGCATACGTGTGCTGGGGATTCTGGGAAGTGGAGCTCTGGCCGTCCCCGAAATTCCACGACCACGAAACGATACTGCCGTCGTTGTCCGAGGAGCTGTCGGAAAACGTCACTGTACGATCGGCGGAATTTGCCGTAAAAGCCGCCTGGGGCAGCTGGTTGACCGTCACTTCTTTGGTCACGCTTCCGGATAACCCGATGTCGTCGGTTACGGTCAGCGCAACGTTGTATTTTCCACTCGAGGCATACGTGTGAACAGGATTTGCACTGGTATCACTCTCTCCGTCCCCGAAGTCCCACGACCACGAGACAATGCTTCCATCATCGGTGGACTTGTCGGAAAAAGTGACGACAGGCCAGGCCAGTTCATGGGAGAAATCGGCATTGGGGTTTTGTTCTTTGGGTTCGAGGCTCTCGACATACTGCAGCGCATTCAGAGCGTTCACCATCCCGTAGCCGAAGGCGGTATCCTTGCCGGCATAGCCGATATCATCGGCCGTGTTGAAAAGGATATCCCGTATTTCCACGTTCGTGAGCTCGGGCTTTTTGGACTTGATGAGAGCGGCCACTCCCACCACGTGCGGGCAGGCCATGGACGTACCGGAGTACCAGTAGTAGCCGGTGCTGGTGCCGCTGAACGTGTTCTGAAGGATCTTGTCCGGGTAGCCGTCCCTGTTGTAATCGCCGGAGTCACCGCCGGGCGCGGCGATGTCGATGGTGGGACCGTAGTTGGAATAAGACGCCAGAGTGTCATTGCCCGCAGTGGCACTCACGGAAATGGTGTTGGCGTAGGCTGCTGGATAGTGAGGCTTGTTCGTGTTTGAATTCCCTGCTGCACAGACGAGCAGCACCCCCCTGTTCCAGGCGGAATTGACGGCATCCTCCAGCAGCACGGAAGACGTGGACCCGCCCAGGCTGAGGTTGATGATGCTGGCTCCATTGTCCACAGCCCAGTTGATACCGTCGATGATCTGGGCATAGGTTCCCGATCCGGACGAGTTGAGCACCTTCACCGGCATGATGGAAGCCTGGAAGGCCACTCCGCACACCCCTTTCGTGTTGTTGGTGGATTGTGCGATGGTACCGGCCACGTGGGATCCATGCCCGTTGTCGTCGGTGGGGTCATTGTCGTTGTTGATAAAATCCCACCCGGCGACAAACCTGGTTCTGTCGAAGTCCGTCAGGTTCTGCCGCACTCCCGTATCCACCACCGCCACCGTGACGCCGTCTCCAGTGGACAGGTCCCAGGCTCCTTCCATGTCGATGCGTTTCAGGTGCCACTGGTACCTGTAATATGTATCGTCGGGGACTCCGAACGCGTAGGCATAGGCATTCTGTTCGGCGAATTCAACGGAACTGTCCTTCCTGAGCTTCGCGAGCATCGCCTTCGGATTGGAATGGCGAAACAGTGTATACTTCCCAGCCTTGCGGCTCTCGCGGACTTTTTTGAGCCCGAACGCTTTCCTGAAGTTTGTTTTCCTGGTCTCTGTCACACCTTTCTTGAACTTGACCAGGATCTCGTCCGGCACCAGGACGGGTTTGTCATCAATAACATTTACCTCGACGTCATCGGGCGCGAAGATCTGGGCACCGGCAACGTTTCCCGGTCCGGAAAAGATCAGGACGCTCGCGCCGATCAATACCAGCCACACTTTTAAAAACCGTGATATCATCCCGTCTGCTCCTTCCTCCTCGCCTTTCCATCCGCCTGGATACGGCCGCTCGATCGAGCCTGCGTATCGACGATTCCTGTCCTCGCTGCTCGTTCTTCATTCGGTCGGTGCACCACCAGGCCGGCACCTTGTACCAATGACGCTCCCACAGGCATGCTTCAAGGCGAGCTCCGCCGCCGTGCGGTCTGAAAGTATCCCATAATGGAATTGCACGACACGGATGATTGATCCACTTACCGGTGTCTACCTCCAGTTTGATCGATGTTCGACTGCACTCGAGCCCCAACGCATCCAACCAAAAAATCGCAACCACGATCGCCAACCGCATGTAACGACCTGTTGTAAGGTTCCATCGAAGCTTATCCGATTACAACTCGCAACAACTCGTCACGGCTCTGCGACAATGGCTGCTTCTTTGCGATTTTTCTCCCGGCAGATGATTCAAGGTGAATCAGCCGCAGCCGCCGAAGCGGGGACTCAAATCCCGGCAGCAGCCCCCCCCCGCAAGCCCCAGGACTCTGCGCGGCTTCCAGTCTCACCGCTCCGGCAGGAAAAGCATTGCGTTCACTTCGAGCCGGCCGCTTTCTCTTCCAGCACAAAACACGGCCTTGTGAAAACCGTCACCGGAACAGAGGGCGCCGGAAAGATGTAAAGCATCGCCACTACAACCCCGACCATTTCCCCCTGCGGGAATGCAGGCCACACGTGCAAGCAGGCACTCCCGGGGGGGAAAGGGTTCAATTTATTTTATGCTTGCCGGTCAAGGACGAACCAGTCGCCCCTCGCTTTTAGTGGAATCCACCGCCCAGGTTTACAGGCAGGATCATCAGGCTGCCGACTCCAAGCTGAGCCGAAACCTTTGCAGGGTGCCCGATGAAATCGGCTTCGAATTCCTCTTCATCGCTCACGAAGGGCATTCCATGATGATCTTTCGCCTTCAGCCTGGCAAACACGGCGACCGTATGGTATCCCTTCTTCACCCTAGGCTGAACGAAATTGAAGCAGCGGGCAGTCAGAGCCTGCCTCATGTCTCTGTGGAAAGCATTCAGCAGGTCGTCACTCTCGTAGGTGAAGCTTGCGGCCGTTCCGCCTTCAACCTCATCGGTGGTGAAACCCGCCACCGCAACCCCTTCCGCGTCCTCGACGAGTTGATCGGCTATGTCATTTCCCAAAGCGAGGATTCCCAGGCCATCCTGCTTTTCGTAAGTCACCGCCCCGGGCAGGGCAGGCTTGAAATGCCAGCCGTCGAGGACAACGTACTTCTTCCCGTAATGTCTCCAATACCTGGTCTTGGGATCAAGCACCACCATGACCTCTACGGTTGTATTGCCCAACTGGAAAAGGTCCGTTTCGGCATCGGCTCCCAACTGCAGAGGCCCATTGAAGTTGAACAAGAACTGCGAAACCGCCACTTCCATGGCCACAGCGATAGCCAGGCTGGCATTGTAATAGGGCACATTGACCTTCTGGCTCATAATCTGGTACCAGTGATGGCCCGGGGGTACGTCCCTGAGACAGGTGGCCGCGGCAACCGGAACCGTCGGCGGCTTGTAATAGCTCTTGAGGCCCGCAGCGAAGGCGCTCGGTGCGCTCAGGACCAAGACCACAAGAAGCACCAACGCTATCCTGTATGCTCTTTTCATCAGCTCTTTCTCCTCTTTACTCTTTCGTTTGTTTACTCAACATTCGGATTCGGACAAGTACCGGTCAGTGTGCCGAAACATCCCCCCTTTCCTGTTTGCCCGCAGCGGACCCCTCCAGTCGCTGCAGGCTGTAATGAGCGAAGAACAACCTGATCTATCGTTCCATGATACAGTCCGTTCGATCATGATCTGCTCATATCAGACAATAATCAGGCTATCGCACATCGAGCACCGGCTGTTGACCAGCATCATGAGTGGTCAGCGGCCGAGCTCTTCCTTTGATCATCGAGAGCAGGAGCTTCAGACAGGCGAGAATATCCATCGGGAGCGGTTCAGAATCCAGAATATGGTGTTGCCCTGATATTTTCAAGGAACGTCAAAATTTCAAGAAGTAGGGCAAATATTGAATACACGAGAACGAGCGTATTATGGACGGGTTATCAGTTCGTTGGAAAAGTCTTCCGGCCCCTGGTGTCATTTTCATGTTCCAATTTCATGCTTTTTTTCTGATGATTTTTGTTTGGATCTTGCACTCAATGGATCCCGGATTGTTACCTGAACGGTATTCTCAGCGACGGATGGAGCCATTTTCTAATGTCAACAAACAATCACAGCGTGTACAAGATGTCAACGTCAGTAATTTGCAGGGATATTACAGGGTGAATACCTGCATTATCCAAGACTCCGAAGATAGGAAGCGAGGTTGACACGGGTATGCTGCAGATCGAGTTTCTTTCTTATGTTCTCCCGGTGGAACATGATCGTTCCCTCGGACAGGTTCAAAAGTGTGGCGATTTCTTTGCTTGTCCTGCCGTCCCTGATCAGGTCAGCCACCTTGATTTCCGTGGGTGTGAGATCCGGGTTTGCCTTGGACAGGCGGCCGACGAACTGGGATGTAATGCCTTCGAGCCTCGATTCGAGGTGGAGCAGGCACTCGGCCTGGTCGGGGCTCAATCGTCCGCTCTTCAGCCTGTTTAAGTAAGGATATACCAACAGCTTCAGGTTATTCAGGATCCCTTCCTCGAACTCGGCCTTCTCTTCATCCCGCTGCCTCAGCAGCACCTTCAGTGCGGTGACGGTATCTTCCAGGAGTTCGCTGTTGTGCCTGAGAGCCTCCTGCGCCATCATGCGCGCGACGATGCTCCCCGTATAGGCGGCGATGGTTTCGAGCGCGCTTCGCGTGGCTGCCGGGATTCCCGGCCGGGTGTGGGAACCGACGTTGAGCACCGCGACGACATTCCCCTCGCATCGCACCGGGATCATGGCGACGGCGGTGAGCTTTTCCTCCTCGAGCACCGGGCCGCACGAATCGAGCACAGCACTCTCGCTGGGCCAGTAGGATGGCTCCCCCCTCATTGCCAGCTGAGCTTCGGGTGTCGTCGAATCGTAGCGCGATACACATTCCACGAACCTGGGAGAGAGTCCCTTGTGCGAAGCGAGTCGGAATTGGCCGGTCTTGCCGTCTACAAGGTAGATGCCGCCGCTGTCGATCCCCTCCATCTGCAGTACGACATCGAGTACGCAGTTCAGGGCTTCGATCGTTTCAGTCGCCGAACCGACGGCAACAGCCAGATCCCTTTGAAGCCGGAGCAGGGTTTCCGCGTTCTTCCTTTCCGTAATGTCGGCGGCAATACCGACGGTTCGATCCTCTTCGTCACCTCCCGTCAAGAGCACGGAACGAGTGTGTATCCACCTTATCGAACCGTCAGTGCGAATGATTCTGAACTCGAGGTTCACCTCGGCCTCCTGGTTTTCGAACATAAATCTCTCCAGCACCCGCTCCCGGTCATCCGGGTGGACGGAACCCAGGAAAGAACTCGGATCCTTATAAAGGCTTTCCCTGCTCCTCCCCCAGATCTCTTCATAGACCGGACCGACATACAGGATTTTTTCGCGACTGCGCACCCAGAAGACCTCGCGCAGATTGTCCGCCAGGGCCTGAAAAACTTCCTCCCGGCTGAAACACCCCTCGCGGGTTCTCTCCTCCGTGATATTTCGACCCACTGACTGGAACCCGACAACGACGCCCTTCTCATCGAATACCGCCAGGTCCATCCACTGCTGCCGGGCAACCCTTCCTTCCGCATCGACCACACGGACTTCGCAAACGGGACCGGTTCGTCCCGGCTGATCAGGCCGCGGAACACCACGTACACCGCGTTGGAACGCCTGCGCCCGACGTCCACCAGCCCGGATACGAACCCGCCACGCACTGCGCGGTTCGCGGTCACCACCACCAGGTCGTTGTTGGAATCCCCAACCTTCCTGGGCAGGGCTAGGATGTACCGACGGTAAGCATCTTCCACCCAATCCGGATTTTCGCTTACCAGTTCGCAGCGCGCGGTGAGCTCGGCGGCGTAGAGGGCCCTGCGCACGGTCCTCCAACGCAGGGGATCCTCCCCAGCGACCACCGCCAGCCGGCGACCGCTCCTCCGGAGGCTCTCCCCCATCCATTCGATTTCTATGCGGGGGTCCGGCAGCAGGATCGCCCCGCCTTTCTTCCATGGCTTTTCGATCACCGAAGCATCCGGCATTCCCAGGGCCTCACAGGCCGTTTTGATGATGGAAAACGCCGTATCCCGCACTATGCACCCCGCCCCATATCCGGACTACTGTTCAAAAACGTTCAAAACCCGTTCAAAAACGATCAAAATCATTTTTGCATCACAATATCCATGCCCCGCTTCAAATTGCCCTGAAGGGGCAAAATACGCCTTTTCAGCAATTGCCACCGAAAGCCCTTTTCATGCCCGAAAGCATCGTGTCCTTCGCCTCCTCCATGTCCTCCGCGTTAATCCCGATGAATGGCCGGGCGGGCATCGTCACTTGTTGGGCGGAAACCCACTTGCCCCCCACCTGGAAGCGTAACATCGCAGCTTTCTTGGGCTCTATCTCCCCCCCGAACTGGTGGATGGCGGCATATTCCTTGTTCGTGCCCACCACCACCGTCGTGGGGCTCGCTTCGTAAACGATGGAATTCTTGAGGGAGGCCGTTTCCGTAAGCGTCTGCCCGCCTTCGGATTTCGCGCGCGCGGACTCTTTCCACCGGTTTCCTTCCGGGTCGGTTACATCCTTGAACCGCTTCCTTGTGGAAGACACCAGGGCCTCCCCCACGGCTTCGGCCAGGTCCTGGGTCGTGCCCATGAGATCGGCCGCGCGGCCCACGGCGTTCGTGATCCGGCTCATGTCCATCCTGAAGGAGGTCCCCGTTTTACCCATCAGAATTTTCCCCACAGGTCTTCCGTGAACATCCGGTCCTGGGCGGCCACATCCACCCCGCCGGCCTCGGGAGCCCTGTCGTCCAGCCCGTACCCCGGCTTTCCTTCCCGAATGGAGTCCAGGTCCTTGAGCGCCTGCCGGTAGAGCCCCTGGAGCGGAACCCATTCGTTCCCGCTCGAAGCTTCGGTATCCATGAGTGACGTGATCTCGCCCACCAGCCTCCAGGCCGCGACCACCGCGCAGATCCTGCGCACCGTGGCCGGGACCGAATGGAGCGGAAGATCATGATTGGCCCGCAGGGCCTCGTCGATCTCGGCGCTCACCTGGGCGATCTGCCTCGCCGTGCTCCCCGGGTTGATCTCCTCGATCCGCGCCAGGTAGGCCTGCAGCAGGTAAGTGTTCAGGTCGGCTGCTTCGCAGTAGGCCATCGCGTCTCCTCTACCCTCCAGTCGCCCGTTAGCTCACCACGGTGGCCTTGCAGATCCCCTCCATGTTCGGGAGGGGGAACGGCTTGCTTTCTGCCACCAGCTTGTACCCGCTCGGGTCCTCGATCTTGATCGGCTTCACGAAAAAGGGCATGGGCTGCAGGTTTGCGTCCAGGTCGTCTACGGCGCAGTAAACCAGGCGGTGCCCGGAGTCGGTGGCGATCATCACGACGTCTTTATCGGCTACAGTCGGACTCAAAGTTCCCGTTTGTGGATTGCGGTTCTTTTCGATCCTCCGCTCGATCAGGTAGCCTCCGACATTGATCCCCTGCTGCGTCATTTCCACACGCAGCTTGGCCGTGGTGACGCTCGCCTCCGCCAGGGTGAAGAGCTTTTCGTAGGCGGTCTTTCCGGCCCAGATCTTCACCGTCGATCCGTATCCCTTTTCCTCGAGGGCCTCTTCCATGGCAACTAGCGTCATGTATACGTCCTTCAACTTGGATCCGTCGGCACTCCACATGGTACTCGGGGTCACGGAGAGAGGAGAGCCGAAGCTCACCTCGTAGGAATCGAACCCGCCCCCCTCGAGCTGCACGGGCCAGGCGAGCGTCCCGCTCAGCACCTTCGCGCACATGGCTTCCGTCGTCTTTCGCACCACCCGGCGAAGCAGTTCTGTTTTCTGGACCGCCCACGATTCCCGCCCCGCGGCTTTCAGCACCTGGAGATTATTGAGGTCCTGCCCCGTCACCTGGATGTTCGGCCGGATGGGGAGCGGCTCATAGAAGGAAATGCTCCCGCTTTCCGACGTGGCCGGGATGGAGGGAGCGCCGCGACGCACCACGGGCAGGGTGTTGGCCACGGACCGCACCAGGTCCGCGCCCACCACGGGAAGCCCCAATTGGGGACGGTCCGTGAAAATATTGTCCATGAGCGGCGTTCGGAGCGGAGGCAGCGACGTCAGGTAACGCACGATGCAATCCTTGGTGAATAGCGTCTTCAGATCAAACATGGCTTGTCACTCCTTTCACTACATCGCCCAGATGTCCTTGCGCGACAGGCGTTTCAACTCCGTTGACGAAGGGGCGGCCTTGGCGACCGCGCCCACCTTTAGAGCGTCCCGGCGCACGGTCCCGTGCAGGATGTAGGTGGCCGACGCCGTCTTGGCCGTATCCACCGTCTCATCGAGGACTCCCTCGATGGCCCGCGTGTAATCCGCCGTAACAGCCGCTTCGTTGGCCGGAGCCGCGTGGAAGGTAACGGACAGCGCTCCGGTGGCGTAGTTGATGGTCCCCTCACCTCCCGCCGCACTGCTCATCCGTCCCAGGCCGTCATCCGTAAGGGTCTCCGAGCTGCCCGTCACCGAAACGGTCCCCGGCTCGATGGGTGCCTTGGAAAGGGTGTCGGCGAAGGCTTTGTTGGTCCCGTTACCGGTCCCCACCGCTTCGTCTTCCACCGCCTCGTAGGGGATCAGCTCGTTCGATCCATTGCGGCTCAAGAGCAGCCCAACGGGCAATACCCCTTGCGCCGCGGCGGCCTTTCCCGAAAAACGCACGGTGCAATCCTTGGTGAATAGCGTCTTCAGATCAAACATGGCTTGTCACTCCTTTCACTACATCGCCCAGATGCCCTTGCGCGACAGGCGTTTCAACTCCGTTGACGAAGGGGCGGCCTTGGCGACCGCGCCCACCTTTAGAGCGTCCCGGCGCACGGTCCCGTGCGGGATGTAGGTGGCCGACGCCGTCTTGGCCGTATCCACCGTCTCATCGAGGACTCCCTCGATGGCCCGCGTGTAATCCGCCGTAACAGCCGCTTCGTTGGCCGGAGCCGCGTGGAAGGTAACGGACAGCGCTCCGGTGGCGTAGTTGATGGTCCCCTCACCTCCCGCCGCACTGCTCATCCGTCCCAGGCCGTCATCCGTAAGGGTCTCCGAGCTGCCCGTCACCGAAACGGTCCCCGGCTCGATGGGTGCCTTGGAAAGGGTGTCGGCGAAGGCTTTGTTGGTCCCGTCACCGGTCCCCACCGCTTCGTCTTCCACCGCCTCGTAGGGGATCAGCTCGTTCGATCCATTGCGGCTCAAGAGCAGCCCAACGGGCAATACCCCTTGCGCCGCGGCGGCCTTTCCCGAAAGAATCATGGGACCGTGCCCGTTGGCCCGCGCCCGCTCGTCGTCATAACTCACGGTTCCCAATGCTGCATTGATCGTCATTCGTTGCTCTCCTTCCGTCTCTGCGGCTCATGGCTTTATGCTACGAACCGTCACACGCACTTCGTCAAATCCACCAACTTATCCTTGTCCTCGCCGCCGTCCGGAGCGGCAAACTCGGTGGTCAGCTTCCGGTCGGGCATTCCGGAGAGCAGGTCGAAAAAATGCTCCACGGGAGGCTTCTTCCCCGACCCTTCCGAAAGCTCGATCTCTCCGCCAGCGCTCCCCAAAGAGAGGGCCAGCGTCTTCACGAGCGCGCGGTCCGTGGGCAGGATACGGTTTCCCTCGATGAGCTTTTCAATCCGACCCTCGATCTCTTTTTCCCTCTGCTTCGCCTGGTATGCCGAAAGCTCCGCCTCCATGGCTTCCCGTTTCCTTTTTTCCTCTTCCAGTTGCCTCTGCAGTTTTTCCACCGTCATTTCATCCCCCTTGTCTCCAAAATCCTCTTCCGAAAACTCGAATACTGTCGCATCACCTTCCTCCGCCTCGAACTTCACGCTCCGAAGTCCGGAAACGGCCGGGGCCGCGGCCCCCAGCAGCCCCACATGCCGAAGTGTTTTATCCGGGAAGAGGGCGATGGATACCTTCTTGTAGCGCCCCTGGGCCACCAGCTCCTTCACGCCGTCCGCCACCTGGGTGAACTTCCCCTGCAGGACGTCCCCGTTTCTCCGCAACGCCTCCACCCATCCATAGGCCGGAGCGTCGTCGCGCGGGTGGCCGAAGACGAGCGGGGCCTCACGTTTTGTAGGGTCGTAGCCCTCCACGATGGCGTCCAGGTCTCCGGCCGTAAACGTTACCTGGCGGCCGGACTTGTCCACCCATGTCCCGGTCCGACACAGATCGATCCATCCACTCATTTCAGCTCCGCTCTTGCATCCGCAATAAAACCTGTTAAAATCCCTCTTGAGTGGCGGCGTACCCTGAACCTCTCCGGGGAGGGGGTAGAAGCAAGGGTGCCGCCCGCCCGCGCGGCCCCGGATCGTGCGGGCCACTCCCGGCAATCATTCTTCCCTGTAAAGTAAAATCCCGGCCCTCTGCCGTTCCAGGTATTCCAGCATACCGGACTCATTCCCCGTCTTGGGAGTGAACACGGTGGCCGCATGCCACACTTTCCCTTTCAACAGGTTGAAAACCGCGAATCCCCCTATTTCATGATTCCGAAACGAAAAGAGCCGTATCAGGCGGAGCACGGCCATGGGTCTGCCCGACACTTCAGCCGGTACCCTCCACACCTCGTAGGGATTCAGGATCGTCCTGGCCAGGAGCTTCACGTAGCGTTCCCGTCCCGATTTCTTGACTTTCCAGTCCCGCGTGGACTTGCCCACGAAGAACCCCTTGCCGATGACCACCGGCGTCCCGTCAGGAAGCTTGTGAATCCTGGTCCCATCGAGCTTTGAAATCCCGAACTCCTTGAGAAATGCCAGCACGTACTGTTCGTCCTTGAGTCCGCTCGCCATGATATCGTCATCGACTACCGGGAGCAGGTGCCGTGCATCGATGCCGGAGAGGGGAGGGCGGCACGATTCGGACGTGAGCTGGACCGTTCCTTTTCCCTTCCTACAGAGCGAACCCCGGAAGAGGTCCAGGATTTCGCCGCCCTCGAGCTCCGAGGGCGTCAGCGTCGAAAGCCAGTCCTTCGCCGGGTGCGTCGAAAACCCAGGGTCCGGCATCAGGAGCCTGGCGAGCGTCTTTCTGCCGGTAACAGGGTCTATCGGCTCGACAAGCTTGCCCGTGATATCCTCGGTCTCGACCGTGAGCCCCTCGCGCTCCACCTGCCGCTCCGAAAGCGTCCTCACCCCACATCGACATCTGAACCCATTCGGCGGGTACCATGTGTTCCAGAATGGATGGTCCGCCGGGTAAATCTTCCCATCCATGGCGCGATGCGTGGGCCGGGTCCTGGAATCGTTCACCGCATCATATTGCCAGTAGGGGCGAGACTCCTTCACCCTCTGCATCTGGGCGAAACGCCCCAGGTGGTAGGCCGTCTGAATATTGGTCCTGAAAATATTGTCCAGCCTGAAGGACCTCCCTTTTTCCGTCCAGCCGAGAGCGTCCCACACCTCCTGTGTGTCCTGCTTCCAGCTCCCAAAACTTCTCCCCTCCGAGAGCGCCTTGAAGAGCGATCCGCATAGTTCGTCAAGGAGATCCTCCCGGCTGATCCCGGAAACCGTAAAGGCCCGCGAACGCGCTTCCAGCTCGAGGTCGTAGAACTCCCGAGCCTTCATGGGGACCTTGGTCCTCCAGTAGGCCAGGGCCTCCCTGGGAGGCAAGGGAGTTACGGTGACTCCAGCCATCAGTTTTCGCCTTCCGCAAGGACCGTGGTCCGTCCCCAAAGATTGGCCGCCAGGATACCCCTCAGCAGCACGTCTCCCAGCTCATCCTTCCGCCCCGCCTCCTCGAAGATTTCAGCCAGCAGCAGCAGGAGGTCTTCCGGGGTTTGCGCCATCTGGATAGCTTCATCCACCCTGGCTCGCAGATTCTGGGACACCGCCAGGGCTTCATCCAGGCACCTGGCCGCCAGGTCTTCTATGGCCTGCTGTTCCGGGGTGTACCCTCCCGAAGCGCCCGGAGGCGCTGCCATAGCCGTGCCTTCCCCCCCGCTCTCTTCGATATTCCCCCTTTGAGGGGGGGCAGGGTGGGGATCCGAGGCCATCGTGAATTCGTCGCTCTCCAGGCCGTAACGCCTCTCGAAATGCACGGGCAAAAACCAGACACCCACCGAATGCAGCTTACTGTCGAGCTCCGCCAGCTCCTTCAAATCTTCCGGATCATCGAACTTGAACGCAGGCGTAATGGCCGAAGCATCGTTGATCTGCCCGTAAATCCAGGCCACTTCCTCCATGAAGGTGCAGATTAGCGCCCCGTCAGCCTCACGGTAGTCGTCCAGGACGCTCAGGTGAGTCTGGGCCGCCGCCAGGCTCCCCGTGCTCCCGATGTCCGCTGTAAGCGTCTGACCCATGAGAACGAAGGCGATCGCCTTGTCCATCCGGTCCACCAGCGCCGAGTGCAGGTCGCCGGACGCCTTCCCGTCCGCCGAATGAATTTCGACCTCGCTCCCCCCCGTCACCACGGCCACCGCGTCCCGCACCATGGCCGACAACCGCGAGAGCATATCGGCCCGCTCCTTTTCATCCGCCCCCTGCCGGGCCTTTCCGATCACCCAGGGTACCCCGAACTTTTCGCAAAGGGTCACCCAGAACCGTATGCCGCCCTTCTTGATGGCCACCGGCCACAGACACCGGCTGAGGAGCCGCAGCCCGTAAGGGTTCGTCGCATCCGGAAAGTGTCTAGCCATCACCAGCTTCCCGAAGGGGACTTCGCCGGCCTCGTCGCCCAAAAACACGGGACGGTGAGCGGCATTGAACCCGAACCATTCGTGCGGGCGCGGCTTCAGGTCCACGATGTGCATCCAGCCGCCCTCGGCCCGCCACAGGACCTCCACCGGGGTGAACCCGAAGTAGGGAGCGTCCAGCACCTGGCTGAACACATTGTAGAGGTCCACCCGCTCAAGGTCTTTTTTTAGGGCCATGGTCAGGGCTTCCGATCTCTTGTCCGCCTTGCCTCTGTCGCCGCTCCATGGCTCGAAGGCGAAGTTGCGCTTCTTAAGTGTGCCAAGCTTCCGGCTCTGGATGCAGCCGATCACCTTGTCGTCAGCAAGCAGTTCCCGCAGCACCCACACCCCGTCTCCCGACTTTCGCAGCACCGGGTCCGGGTCGGGCATGCTCCCGAGCCACGACATGGGGTCGGACCCCACGCCGAGCGATGCGTAAAGCTCGCCCTGGAGACTCTCCAGCCTGGCGGACGCGCTCGCTTTTGATGAGAACAACCTGTCCATGAACCCAGCCAGCATGTCCTTTGCCCTTCCCACCCGCTTTCCTTTCTTGATGGCCACCCAACAAACATCGCCATGAGCCGACGGCCCTAGTAACCGGTCATCATCCGCTCAGACTCGCGCGGCATGGTCGTCATCACCCTCAAGGGCTCCCCTGGGTTCATCCCGCCGTGGAGCGAAAGCATGTGCGCCCAGAACTCGTCCGCGTGCCCCACCTCGGAGCGGTCCGCGTCGAACCTCGGGTTCCCGGCCGCCGTCATCACCTTTCGGACGCTGTGATGCGACTCCCGCACACACTTTCCCACGGGGATCCGCACCAGCCGGTCTTCAAAGAGCTTCTTTCCAAACGTAGCCAGCTCCTGCTTGGCAGCCGCCGTGAAAAGCACCCCTTCAACGACCCACCCGTAACGCCACCGGGCGTCTTCCACCATCTTTTCGCCCATCCCCGTCTGGTCCATGCAAATCCGGCTCACCCGGTACGACCGAACGATCCGGTCCAGCTCCGCGTCCTGATCGGCAAAGCTCATATTCTTCATTCTCACCACTTCCCGCGTCCAGAACACGTCGCCCACCCGTTCGCACGCCCAGATGACCGTGAGGTCCCTCCGGCGCCCAATGTCCATCCCGACGTAGCATTCCCCGCCGGCGTACATCTCCGGTTTGCCCGCGTCCACGTGCTCGGCGCTCGTGATCAGCTCCCAGGTGAGCCATGCCGTGGCCTCGTCTACCGGGTTGCACATGTACTCCTGCTGCCAGGTCTCTTCGTCTCCGGCCTGCTCGCGGCATTCCTCCAGCCATTGCCGCCGCTCGGCATCCGTCAGCACCCGCCCCATGATCCGGTCCGCAAGCCCCTGGGCCACCGCGTCCTCGATGGTGATCGTGTGCAGGCTCCAGGCGTTGCCCTGCTTCGCCTCCTCCACCATCCGGTAATACCGGTTCCCCTTTCCGTTGTAGGTGGATAACACCCGCACGGGGAACCCCCACGTGATGACCGGCAGGGCCGCCTTCCAAAGCTCTTCGGGCTGCTTGTGGAAGGCGTACTCGTCCAGCACGAGCTTGCCGCCCTTGCTCCGGAACGCCTTCGGGTTGCTCGAAAGCGCGTTGATCCGCTTCCCGTTGGCGAACTCTATGGTGAGCGCCTTGATGTCGTCCTCGCGGCTGATCACCGTCTCGCCCAGCGCCCTGGCAGCTATCTTATAGAGGTCCGTCCACTGCTCGCAGTACCGGATGTATTCCTTGGCCGCCGATTCGTCCGCAGACGAGAACCAGATATCGAGGCCACCGTCCCGCCTGGCGCAGTCCACCACGTCCTCGTAACTCTGAGCGTACGTCATGCCCACCCGGCGGGACTTTTCCACGATCTTGAACCGAGAGCGGTCCTGGACCCATTTCGATTGGTATGGCAGGAAATATTTCGATCCCGGATCACTCATCAGCGCACGATTCCCAACACCTGTTCCTCGATCTGGCGAATCAAATCCTCTGAAAGACCACCGGACCGTGCAGCCGCGGCGATCTCTCCGGCCGTCTGCTCCACCTTGCCGCGAAGCTCCTTTTTGAGCTTTTCACGCTGCACGCTCGATGACTGGAGTTGTGCCACTCCCTTCATGAGAGACGCGCTCTCCTTCGCATCCAGATCACCGTCGAGCAGGCACTCCAGCGCCCTCTGCATCAGGATCTTGCTCGTGGCCTCCTCGAGCACCAGCCCATCGCCGACCTCCGAAATCAGCGCCCTCGACTTGTCCTCTATCACCCTGAGTCTGCGGTACGAGTCGAGAAATTCCTTCCCGTACCGGCCTATGGCCGATCGACTGATGTCATACCCAGCCTCGTCGAGGAACGCCTTGATGTCATCATAGGTGCACCCGCCCTCGACAATCAGCCGATCCACCTGTTCGCGGATTTCCACAGGCAACTCGTCCTGGATGCGCCCGTGGCGCCTGACTTTCGCGGCCATCATTCAAGCTCCCGCTCAAGCTCGTCCACGTCAGCGCTGACCTTCAAGTACTCGTGCCTGATGCGGTGAAGTTCCGTCACCAACTCTAGTGCCAGATCGGTCTTCAAGTCCTTGAGTGGCATGACGGATGCCGGTTGTATGATGTGCTTCAATCCGGTGATCACGCCTTGTGCGCGAGTCGCCAGTGTCATGCGATCCCTTTTTTTTTCGTGGAGAGCCCCCTTCAATATCAATCTATCGCTCATCATTCCCCCCGCCTTGAGCCTTCAACATCGTACCCGGATGTCGTCTTGTGCCTCACGAGCGGACAATACTGGTTGGTATCAATCTTGCCCTCCACCCGCACCATGATCGACGTCACCATCAGGCACACTTCCTGCTGATTGTCGCAAATCCGGTTGAACGCCTTCACCAGCTCCACGTTGTTCTCGTACCACCGCTCCTGTTTCACCATGTGTTCGCGGTACTGTTCCAGCATCTCCATCGTTTTCCTGGAGTCCCACCACCACATGAACAGCACCAGTCCTGGCAGGCCAAAGCCAGACAGTATCTGGAGCACCTCCTTAATTGCCATCGATTCCACAATTAAGCTTCTTTAATGAGCGCAACAGCCATCTCGATGGCTAGGTTGATTGCCGACGTACTGATCTCTTTCCCCTCACGGATCGCAGCCTCCTTGATCCGCGAAAAAGCGATACTGCGTTTCTCCTCGCCAGTCAGATTACCTGCAGCCAGCTCCGATACCACCGCCAAAGCCAGGTCCCGGATGCTCTCCACGGCCTTTCCGGCCAACGTGGCGGCTACCCTCTGGAAGAGTCCGCTCCCCTTGATCCAACTGAAAATCTTTTGAAAAATCCACATCTGTTCTCCTCACTCCATCTTTCCATGGCAGTTTACACCCACGAAGAACGTCCCGATCTTCACATCACTCAACCGGGCCCCATCCTCCCATCTCGGGATTACCTTTACGAAAGGCCGGCAATCCCAGCCTCGCGCTGTGCACGAGCTTGTCAACATGACCGACACCAGGACCGCAAGCATGGCAATGCGAGTCCTCAACTCCACGGGTCCCTCAAATTAGGCTTCGAAATAAGCGTGCTGGTGAAAAACCGCCTCGAAACCCAGATAAAAATACCCAGCAAAGCCATGATCCTCGAAAACATCCCCTCCGGGACCGACACGTTGAAGTCCGCGAACAATCCCAACAACATCGACTGAGTGAACGGATCCTGTATCGCGGCCAGCAGAATGATGATCTTCGCCCCCCATTCGATCTTGCTCTTTACGGGCGGCTTGGCGGGAAGCTCCACCTGTGCCGTTGACTGTGCCATTCAAACCTCCTTCCAGAATAGGTGCCGGCCGATCCTCCGGCAGAAGACCATCCTCAACGACCTCGTCCAGCTGGGACGGATGGACTCCGAGTGGTAATGCGTGGCTCCATGCGTAGGGTCATCCGCCCTTCGCTCATCGGTGGACAGCTCCAGCAGATATGCTGCAACGTCCCTGCAAACAGAAATGGAGTCATCGTTCAGTTCTGGCCGCGTTAATTTGGCGAAATTCGGATCGTCGGTATTGAAGCACGAGAACTGTTTGCTCCTCAAAATCACGCCCTTCAGACCCTTGCCGAATCGTCCGTCCTCACGCCGGTTAAGCACGACATGACCGACGGCGCTCATGCCATCGATCCCCTCACCTCTGGCCTCCCCGTAAATACACCTAGCAAGCAACTCGGTCTCATCGAGTCCCTTCAAATACTCTAAACCTCCTCGTTTCGTGGCCGGCAGACTCACAAAAGGACCTCCCTGTGGGTTGATGGTGATTTTTTCCTCATGCCATCAAGTGTTAATTGAACACCAGCTGTTATCAATGGGCTATCCTACAGGATGGACAGAATGGACAAAAAAAGGGCGACCCACAATGGATCGCCCTTTTCCGTAGGGGCGAATGATTATTCGCCCCTCTCCACAAAACCGATTAAGCGTTTGTCCAAAAAAAAAAAAAATGGCCGTGACGAGTGGTGCTAAGGCAAGTAAAGCGGCCCCCCCCCGACCTCACGGTATCCGGGCCACTCGCCACGGCCACATGTCTCCCGGCTGGCCGGCTGAGAAATCGGGTCTGGCGTTCGTCGTTCCCCTTTCAGCGGAAGCCCCGCAAGGGCGGGAAGCCCTCTCTACTTTCTTAGCGCCATCCATCCTGCCAAAATGGAAAGCGCTTTGCCAATCTTTTTGTTTGAAGGGTTCAACAAGCCGCTCCGTTCCGGTTGAACTCAAATTGAGGCCGGTTGCTGAGTCTCCCGAAAAACCTTCAAGCATTTACGGTTTACATACCGACATTACCGCACGCAACGGCCGACCACGCGGCCCTGCTTGTCATAAAAAACCGTCTTGCCCTTGTATGCCCTGGCCGTACCGATCACCCTGCCCCGCTCGTCCTGAAAGACCGTCTTGTCTCTATACGTCCTTGCCGTTCCCGTCACCCTGCCCCGCTTGTCCTGAAAGACCGTCTTAGGTGTCTTTGCGCAATCGCCAGGCATGGCTGGCCTGGACATCAGCAGCACGCACGCTGCGGCTAACACCAGATGTTTAAACCAGGTCATGTCCCCCCCATTTCCCATGCGGGCAAATGATTTATTTGCCCCTCCCGCTAAACCCCTGTCAGTTTCCTGACGGATGCTGATTTGATCCTAACGGATCGTTTCACCTTAACCGATTCGAGCACCTGACTAGCGCAGAGCTCATACACCTTAGACTGGCATATTCTCAGGATATCTGCAACTTCGTCAGGCCTCAACAGGCATTTGCACTGTAATATTCTCGCGTCCGGAATCACATGATCACCGCTGTCCACAAACAACGGCACCAACGTCTTGCGGAAATCTGTATTGGACATATCCACTCCTTTCCCGTCTCAGGCCTGCCGAAAAGCTGGCCTGAGACGACACGTGTCGCACAAAAACCGATTTCAGACCAACTCTTTGACACGCGGAGCCTTGTCGATACGGACCAGTCCGGCAATCACCTGTCTGGACGACGCAACATCCAGGAACCTTTCGTGCTCCAGCTTGGTTACGTGTTTGATGTATCCTCTCAAATTTCGATCATTCCAACGCAATTTGCGCTGGAGCAATTTAATCTTCCTCCATTGCGCAGCACTGCATCCAGGCGGATAATCATCTTTCGCTGGCCTCTGATTTGGAGTGACCGCACTGGACACCAGGCGCATCCTGTGCAGAATCCCCTTTAGCTCACCGCAGTCCATGTTGGAGCAGCTGGATTTGCCGGTCCATTGCTCCAAGCAAGTGACGTACTCCAGATCGTTCATTCCGATCTCTTTTTTCAAGATATGAATCTGAGCCAGCAGGCTTGTGCGGCTTGATTTCATCTTAAAACCTCCATGGTCCAGCTGATATCCCTAGGCTATGGCCGTCTCAAAGGGCTCCACCACGAAGTCCTCACTCTGGGCAATCGTAATCCCCTTTACCACAATTACAGAGTCGGGCTCGGCCAGCACGGCCTCTTTGTTCACCTCTTCTTTGATTCTGATAAAGCGACCCAGGCCAAAGCTCCGCAACTGTTCGATCACCTGATCCGCTCCACGCACAATCACCCGGGGAGGAGTGGTCCTCCACCTGACTTCTCCTGTCTCGAGCGATGCGCGCTTAACCTTTCCACCCTGTGTAAGTTCGCTCCGATTAGCTTCACACCAAATCTGCACACCAGCCGTCAGAGCCTTCACTGCCTCAATGTGCGGCCTGGCCATCTCCTCGTATCGTTCCTTGATCGCCGCCATCTCCTCATTCATCTCCGTCTCGATCCGAGTCCGCTCGCGCTCGCGCCTCCCGATCTCGGCAATGGCCGATACCACCTGTTCACGGCTCTGGGGAACACCAAACTCCACCGCTCTCTGCCTTATTCTCCTCATGCCATATCCCCTTGCTTGAACGAATGGAAATTGCGCCTGATCCACCACCGGATTTGGGCTTCCACCGTGCGCTCTTCGTTCTGTGCTATCCTCCCGATCTCTTCGAGGAGTTCGGGGTATCCGGATAGATCGATCCATACCCCTCTCAAGTGCCCTTCGGTCATTGAACCTTTCGCCTTGCACCTTCTACGCCCGCTATCGCACTGACGGCACCAGTAACTCAGCCCGTCCTTTGTAGACCCGTTCTTACTGAATGACTCGACGCTCTTGATTTGCCCGCAACGGCTGCAGCGTTTCATCCCATCCTGAACACTGCCCTTTGAGACTGCTCTCCCCAACGCTTGACTCATCATCGTTCCTCCCTTGGCGAGATGACCACTCTGTCCCAGAACTATTAGTTTCAGCTCCTCCACATCCTTGTCGTCAAATTTACCCTCGCGCGCGGCGATCCCCTCGCTGCACCCCCAGCAACAGGGGAGTCCACGTTTGATATGAACTCGGCTCCCCCGATACTCTTGGTTGGCGATGCATGACGCAACGGTGATCGTGGCATGCATTCTCTCACACCTCACGGCCTACCCTCCGTCCATGCGGGACAACGAGAAACCTGCAGCTCCCGATGATTTTCACAACCGAGAATTCCTGCATGCCCACCCGGATGCTGTCTCCGGTCTGCAATTCCAAGACTCTCACTCCTCGTCTTGACCGGTCGGTTTTCCAACCTGGCTCCAATGTCAGTTTCAGCTCTCCCTGCACCATTACCCCACTATCGCCCATTTTTCAGACCCCTCCAGCCTCTGCAGCGCGCGCCCATTTCGCAGCGCCCACGCGATCGCGTCGTAGTAATCAGGGGCATCCATGTAGGTCTCGAAGCTTACCCCGACATACATCCCCGCCAGGCTCCTGCGGTATCGATGATGATCGTCCTTGCGCTGGATCAACCTCCTGAAAACACGTATCAACCCTCTTCTCATTTCCCATCCTCCTTTTTCACGTCCATACAGTTATTCGGGAACACCTGGATATACGGCCTGATGCCTCGAAAATCGCACGCCATGCAGTACCAGTATTTGACCGGTTCATTGTGCGACTCATACCATCCCCACCTCATCAGCCTCTTTCCACAGTTCTTGCAATGTGGCGCCCTCATCTGTGCTTCGTCTCCCCTTAGGCACCCGATGGCCTAAACATGAGGCCCAGCGCCTCTTCCACATCTCCGGAAAAGAGCCTCACCAGATCTGCAAGCTTTTCGAGGTACCGGAAGAAGCCGGCTCTCCGCGCCTGGTAAACCACCGGACCCGCCTTTTCCATCGCCTCCGGGTAGTCGTCGACCAGGCTCTTCCAGTACATGGCCAAAAAATCATCCGTCGGAGACCCAACCTGTCGCAGATAGCCTATCCGGCTGAATACGTACGTTTCCCCAGCTGCGCTCAAGGCTTTATGCAGGACAGGAAGTCCAACCAGCACCACGCCACACCCAGATTCGTACAGCTGCCGGAACACCTCCACCAGACGCAGCACGTTCCGGCGCGTTCGGTTCCCCATGAGCAGGTCGGCCTCGTCAACAATCAGGAACCGTCCCATGGCAGCCTCGCATAGCCTGGCCATTTTGGCGTCATTGCCGCCGTCAGAGCTCAGATTCCACAGCCGGCAAAGGTCCCCGAGTAATCCACCAAGAGACTGACCCATCCTGGCCGTGTAAACGTCGGCCCCGTAACCGTGCCCATACCGGTTCACCACCCATGTCTTTCCAACCCCGGACGCCCCGACCAGTACCGCGAAATCGTGTTGCCTGCGCACCATATCCATCAGCACCCAAGCCTGCTTCTGGCCAGGGGTGAGCGGTTTTTCCTCAAGCCCGTCAGGAGCGACTTCCGGTAGCGCTTCTGCCCCTTTTTGTGCAACCCTCTCCTCCAGGAATCTACGTAGTGCATCCTCCACTTCCGATTTGCCGGAGTATTTCCCGTTGATCACCTGACTCACGCACGACTTGCTTTTCCCACTCTCCAGAGCCAGCTCTCCCAGGCTCATTCCGCTCGCCTTCAACAGTTGATGCATGCTGACCTTCACGGCGATCACTCCTCCCTCATTTGATGTTGTCGTTCGCCCCCTACGAGCTGTCACCCATCAGTCTTTCATACATCTGTTCCAGCTTCCTCCCGGCCTCGGCGGTCTTTGGTTGGAGCTCACGCATCTTGATGTCCTTTTCCGCCTGCCTGGCCGTTGCAGCAGCCCCCGACATTCTCAACACCCGTCCGCCTCCCCTCTTTCCTCCACTATCTTCACCCTGAAACAGCCCGAATCCGCTCACCACCTGGGACACCTGCTCCTTCCACCACTTTCTGAGCTTCGACTGGCGGATCAGTTTTTCTCGCAGCCCATTGTGGTTCCTCGGGTCTTGCACCGCCCACGGCTCGGCCAGGTCGATATAGGACCCGTCGAGGTCCGTGATTATGGCTGGCGCCTCCACGTCATACGGATCCACGCTCACCTGCACCCGATCCTTCCTCCCCGACAGCAGCGGGGAGTAGTAGCATCTCCGGTCTCCCTTTCGGACCATCAGTTCGACCACGCTCTGTCGCGGAGTGCGTAGATAGCGGGGCAGGAAGAGATAGTCGAGCGTCCGGTCGTCGAACACCGGGCGGTTCTGTTCCACCAGGCCGTTGAAGAAGACCTTCTCCGGCACGATCAGCTCCGCCTGCTCCTTCACCCTGCATTCCGATCGGTTGTGGCTCCGGATCACATAGAAGAACACTTCCAGGAACTCCTCGATCGAAAGGAGCTTCCCCCGCAGCCGCTCCTGTTTCAGGTGCCGGTTCCGTTCCTTGTTTATCCATGCATCCGCGTCGCGCTTCCGGTACCCCGGGGTGAAACGGTTCGCCAGCTCCCGCTCCAGGATGTTCATTTGGTTTTCGATCGGCTTGTTCCATGGCACGCCGGCCTGGGCCCGCCTATGGGCTACATCCCCATGCTGGGTGGTCGAGCTCCCGACCATCCGGTCCCCGATGATCCCGCTCCCCCTGCCATCGCCATTTCCTGCTTCACTAATCTCCCCGTACTTCAGCTTCCAGTCCAAGGCTCCGCCACACACCGCATACCCGGACAGCCCGGAAAGTATTTGGGCGACATGTTTCGATCCTTCCGGCTTCCCCCAGTCCGTGAAAATTTCATCGGGGATTCCCCACCGGAGAGCCTCCCGAAGACTGTGTCCGACGGTGAAGCTGTTGTAGTGGCCCATCTCCGGCCACACACCGGCCCAGTAACGGCTCGTGCAGTCCATCCAGATGTAGCACTCCGGGGTCATCGCCTCCCCGGTCTCCATGTCGAATACCTTGTAATCGAAGATGTGCTGGTCCCCGCAGAGCACCGTCATGACGGGCAGGCTCAGCCAGGAACGAACGATCTTGGGGATATAGTCTCGGTCGAAACCGATGGTCCCGCGCCGGATTCGGTCCCACACCCCACGAGGGATCTTGCCCACCGCACGCGTGAAGTTCGTGTAATCACCGATCTCCCAGCCCCGGCGCGCGGCTTCGGCGCACAGGTCCTCGTATGCCGCTCGCTTCCCGTTGCGGATGTTCCTGGCGTACGTCATGATCCCGTAGGCCATGGCTTCCTGGTCGAATTTCCGGGTCCGCGGGATTTCCACTTTGACCAGAGGCACCCCCGCAGAACTCGATAGCTCGACCATCTGTTCGCAGGCATTTGCGATGCGCCAGCTCTCCACCTCCTCTGCCCACCGCCTGATGGTGGGATCCGACCTGCCGTATTTCGTGGCCAGCATACTCACAACCGAGCCCTTATCGCCCCAGTCCGCTTCCTCCAGGGCTCTTGCACATTCCAGTTTTGCCTGAACCTCTGGATCGGCAAGCTTTGGAGGGCTCAGCTTCTTCGCCCTAAGCCATGCCTGCATCGAATCCATGTCAGGCTCTGCGAGCTCAGGGCGAATGAGTCCAAGAGCTTCGCGAATGTCGCTAGGAAGGTCTTGGAACTCAAACGTGAGGTCCCCTCTCTTGTTCAGGGCATGGCCCTTCCAGCCTTCCTTCCTGGCGAGCCGCCTAATGTACCGCGCGCTACATCCCTTGGCTTTCGCGATCTCGCTTACCGTGTACCGCATCACGCCCCCCCCCCAACACCAGATCTAGGTCGGCATCCCAGCATGCCCCTGGCGAAAATCACACCTCCACCTCCTCCGGAAGGCCCAGGATCTCGGTCGGACACCCCTTTTCAAGCAGGTAGCCGAGCACCCTGCGGTTATTCTTTCTCCCATGGATCGTGCAGGTAACAAGGGACCGCCCAACCCCAAGCTCCCTGGCGATCTTGGCCGGACGGTTTCCGCTCCTGATCATCCAAACCCATATTTCCCTGGTGTTCCGTTCTTTCCGTTTTGTCATCTCTCTTTCCTTTCAACTCTGGCCTAAAGCCTTTCGTCCGGAGTAACACTACAATTCCGCCTCTATCTGCCGCATCCGCTTCCTGGACTCTTTTATTAGATGTAATTGCCTGGCCCATTCCAGCAACCGGCTCTCTTTCTCATCGATCACCTTCGCTCCAAGCGGGCCTGCCAGGGCCACAAGGGCGGAATTGTCTTTCACCACTGCGCAAAAAACGGGAATCGCCTGGACGGATGGAACATGATCCAGAGCCTTAGGGTTCAGCCACTTCTCGAACGTGGCCAGGGTGAGCCCGCCCTTGCCCTTCACCAGGTGAGCTCCGTACCTGCGCGCAAGATCGTTCATCCGGTCCACGATCTCCCCCCTGGAAAGACCGCATCGCTTCGCCGCTCCGTTCATGGCCTCCTTCAACCCGGCCACGACATTGAAGCTGCTCGATCCAAAAAGCGTCAGCTGCACCGGACCTTCTTTCATCTCCTTCTCTCCATCCATTATCCGGACAACCCCAAAACCGATGTCCGAAATCTTTCCTTTTTGGATGTTGACCCGTACACCCACCCTGAAGTAATGTTGTCGTGCTGGTATATTTGTACTACGGATCATATCTATACACACCCGTACGGTCATAGTCAATGAATAAAATGACCATCTGGGCGGTTCCCAAAACCAAAATTCTCCTGTTACGCCCATTCGGTCATAATAGCCTTTTATGTCAGCTAGTTAGCTTACTGGTTCCGAATATTTCTTTGGTTCCTAATTTGGTTCCGAATTTCAGTACTTTTTTGGGAACCAAAAATGAACTTCAGTGGACGACCAAATGGTGTTGCATTCTAGGATCAAGGACGTCAGGGGCCACCTTACGCAGCAGGCTTTTGCCGCGAAGCTGGATGTCCATTTTCGCACCGTCCAGCGTTGGGAAGCCGGAACACGGCTGCCCTGTGCCGATGACCTGCTTAAGATGCAGCAGCAGTTTGGAATTTCCATCGACTGGCTATTGTCTGGCGCCGGACCGAAATACCTGAGGGCTGCGGATGTAGAAAAACGGCCTGGAGAGCCGGATGAAAGGAGACTCCCAGCCGGCGCTCCTCCCGTCGTGAGGCTCGAAGACGCGCCGGTGGAGCGCATTAAAATGTGGCTGGACGAGCTTATCGCGGAGAACACGGCCTACCGCGGCTGGCTGGATATTGAATTCCCCAAGCGCTTCCCAGAGTACCGGGAATGGACGGAAAAAAAACGACAGACCCAGCTTCTTGAGAATAGTGAACCCCTGACGGAAAACAGCGCATGACGCAGAGACTCCCGAATGGAGTGATGAGCGAAGTGAAAATGATCAAAATGCGATTTTCTGGTTCGCGCAGACCGTCCTGCCGGAATATGCCTTATAATGCTGCTATCTCAATCTATTAGGTTGTCAGTTCGCGCACATTTGCCGGTTCGCGGTCCCAGTTCGCGGTCACCATGCACTACCGCGAATCAATTCTTAACCCATCTTCGTAAAGATCTGATCGCCATAGCCGACCACCAGTACAGACCATCAGGTCAGATTCCAGGCCGATTGACAGGTTATCTAGACATATCGACAATTGTCGACTCCACAATGCCGCTGCCCTCGATTTATGCCCGTTTATAAACGTGCACTGCATCGTTCAAATTATTGTTATCACACCACTTTGCTTCCACTCCAACCCCAATCGATCCGGCTGCAGCCACCTCACGACGACCTGGTCATCCCACAACATTTCCTGCAAACCGTTGCAGGGCCTACTTTTGAACGGTTTATAAACGGTTTATAAACTTCTATCTCCCATTTCAAATTTCTATCATCACTACGCAATTATTCCCCGCTTCCGCTACTTTTCCCCAATTCCAAAATTGCGTTTCTATCATTCCACAAACATCCTAATCCCTCGATATCTCCGCACATCTCGCCAAATCCCACCAGCGCGAACTTTCTATCATTTCCTACGCAATTTCCTTACGTTTGCGGGGGGCTGTTTCTGGTGTGTCGAGGCGGATTTCGAGAAGGTAGACGGAGTCGTGGAGGTCATCTCGGGGTATACGGGCGGGGAGTCGGAAAATCCTTCGTACGAAGAAGTCTCACGGGGAATGACGGGACATGTCGAGGCGGTGCGGGTGGTTTATGACCCCGGGAAGATCACGTACGAGGAACTTCTCGAACTGTTCTGGAGACACGTGGATCCCACCGATCCGGGCGGACAGTTCGTGGACAGGGGTTCTCAGTACCGCACGGCCATCTTCTATCACGATGAGGAGCAGAAGCGGCTTGCGGAGGAGTCCAGGAGGAAGCTCGACGAATCAGGACGATTCAACAGGCCGATCGCAACCGAGATCGTTCCCCTGACCCGTTTTTATGAAGCTGAATCCTATCACCAGGACTATTATAAGAAGAACCCCCTGCGCTACCGGTTCTACAGAATGAATTCGGGCCGGGACCCGTTCATACAGGGTGCCTGGGGCAGGCAGATGCAGGTGCCGGGTAAAACCGAGAGTCAATCCCGGCACTCAAAACCGCCCGACGATGTCCTCCGGGCCAGGCTCACCCCTCTCCAGTACAAGGTGACTCAGCAGGAAGGCACGGAACCGGCCTTCAGGAATGAATACTGGGACAACAAGCGGGAAGGGATCTACGTGGATATCGTTTCAGGAGAACCCTTGTTCAGTTCACTGGACAAGTTCGACTCCGGAACGGGATGGCCGAGCTTCACCAAGCCGCTGGAACCGGCCAATATCATCGAGCGGAAGGATTCGAGATTTTTCATGATGCGCACCGAGGTGCGGAGCAGGCATGGAGATTCACACCTGGGCCACGTCTTTCCCGACGGTCCGCGTCCGACGGGCCTCCGCTACTGCATCAATTCAGCGGCCCTGAGATTCATCGAAAAGGAGAGCCTCGAAAAGGAAGGATACGGAGAATACACTGCTCTCTTCTCCGGCAGGTGATCGATCCACTGTACCATGAACCGTCCCCGGCAAGGATTCCACGTACCGCGAACGGGTCAAAAGTGGACGGTGAAGGCCTCGATCCCCCTGAACCTGGACATCTCGGCGGGAGTGAGAAACCCGTCCTGGTCCCGGTCCATGACGGCAAAGTTGCTGTGTATGTCCGGCATTTCGTTTGAAGGATGTTGATATTCGAATAGGGTCACTCTGCCGTCGCCGTTCCTGTCAGCGGATTCGAAGTGACGACGGGCGTCGGGTCTGTTGTCCACCCGCTGCCATTCCTCCCATTCGACGACACCGTCCCCGTTCGTATCCATGGTTCTGAAAACCTGGATGCTGTAGCCCTGGTAGAATTCCTCTTTCGACAACCGGCCGTCGCTGTCCGTATCGAAATCGCCGATGACGCCGGAGTGCCAGGTGTCCGTTGTGGCACACGCACCAGGAAGAAGCAGGATGCAAACAGCCGCCAGTATACTGAAGGAACGTGACTTCATGCGTCTCTCCTCGTCAAGTGTTTCGGCTCAGTCCATGGTCTCGCATCGGTCTCGCAGCAGGCATCGACGACGGATTATGGGGAGTTTTTGCCGACCGTTCAAGAGAAGATTGACCTTGCCGGATTTTTTCGCGAATTTCTGGACCCCGACGAAGGGAAACAAGCAGCGGAAGTTTCCTGGCAGGGCCGGAGGACAACCGTGCGAAACGAAATACGGGCAACTCTTTTGCCTCAAGTCCGGGCAACCCGCATTGTCAATGCGCACCATGCCGCTGTCTGGGATCTGTTGACGGACACCTCCCGCTGGCATGAGTGGGGACCGTCTGTTCGGGCCGTAAAATGCACGGACCGGCGCATCCAGGCGGGCAGTTCGGGGCGGGTGCTCACCGTGGCGGGATTCTGGGTGCCTTTCGAAGTGACGGGATATGTGCCGGAGCGCTACTGGTCTTGGAGCATCCACGGCATCCCCGCGACGGGCCACGAAGTCTTGCCCGTGGGAAAGCATGTCTGCAGGCTGACTTTACTGGTTCCCTTTTTCGCCGCTCCGTACGTGGCAGTGTGCAGGATAGCAGTGAACCGCATTGCTCGGATCGCGGAAGATCAGACCCGTTGCAAACCTGCCTGAAAAACGCCCCGAGACTCTCCTCTTCACGCTCCGGCACCGCGAAGGGGAAGAACGGATCGCGGCACCTTTGCATGAACCGTCGGTTAAAGAGTCTTCTTCGAGAAGTACCAGTCCGTCACGTTCAAACCAGGATCCTTTACCCGCTTTTCAGCATCCTGCACCGTCCCGGGCGGTGGGACAATGACCGCTTCCCCCGGCTTCCAGTCGGCGGGGCAGGACACCCCGTGCGCATCGACTGTCTGGAGCGCATCGATTACGCGCACGATTTCATCGAAATTTCTCCCGACGTTGAGCGGGTAATACACCATGGCCCTGATGCGCATACCGGGATCGATGAAGAACACGCAGCGCACCGCCGCCGTGGTGGATGACGGTTCGTGGAGCATCCCGTAGAGCCTGGCGACCTTCATATCCACGTCGGCGATAATGGGAAACTGTATCTTTACTCCGAATTTCTCCTCGATATTACGCACCCAGGCAATGTGACTGTAGTGGCTGTCAATCGAATTGCCGATGATCTTCACACCCTTTTTTTCGAAATCTTCGAAACGTCGCGCGAATTCGATGAATTCCGTGGTGCAGACGGGAGTGAAATCTGCTGGATGCGAAAAGAGAATGACCCACTTGCCCCCGGCCCATTCGGAAAACCTGAGGGGGCCGTGTGTCGAGTTCGCTTCAAAATCCGGCGCCGGACCGTTGAGTTCGAGCCTGCCGAACGGGTCGGTTTGATGAGTTTCTGACATGATCCTGTCTCCTTCCCGGAACGAAACGTCGATTCAGTGTTCTACACCTTTCGTCTTGCCTATCACCTAAGATAAGCAACAGGTATTCCATCCGAAAGGCCTGTCCGAAATCCTTATATTCTCTTCACTGGATGAGCGTGGGGGTCTTAGCGGGAATGACGATGTAGAAGCAATGACGTTGTTGCGGCACTGACGTTGTTGTGGCAATGATGTTGTGAAGGCCATGTCATTGTGATGCCTAATGACGTTGTGATCTTCGCAGGGATAACGTTATGATGCCATCGATCCTTTGCGTGAAAAGCACCGGATGCACGATAAGCGCCGGAGTACTCGTTTGTGACCCGGAAGACCTGCTTCGTTCCGGATGACACTTCGAGAACCCGGTCATTCGATGCTGCGGGCGCCGACAATTCCACCTGCCGAGGATTTCTTCTGGATGCCGGTGGAGGTCGATGCATCGGAGATAAAACGCATCAAGTCCGATTCACTTCAGGGGGAGGATTCCAATGACTTCATTCGTCAAGCTTTTCCTGGGAACCGTCCTGATCTACACGGGCATTTTGACGGCTTCCGAGAGCACTTTCATGGGAGTCGCCGTGGGAGCCGCGGGGCTTGCCCTGGCTGCCAGGCCCCTGGTCCAGCTCCGGAGCGAAGTCAGGGGACTGGTGGACTCCGGCCGCAGGCTTCGGCCCGGGAACGCGAGTCGTCGCGCCCCCCGGGCCAGGAAGAAGAGGAGGATCACTTACCACTGAGAACACGCCGGACCTGATGGAGGTGCAGGAGATCGAAATCCCGCCAAGACGGTCGATGAACTGCGTTGCAATCGCACTCGAATCCTTGATCGTTCGTTGAATCATGATGCAGAGGAGGCAACGTCGACAATGCCTGTCACAATTCGCGCTGCGCGCACAGAAGATACCAATGCCATCTGCCGAGTCCATCGTGCCTCGATCTTCGGGCTTAGTGGCAATCACTACAATGAAGAACAGCTGGAAGACTGGGTGGTGAGTCTCGACCCGGATCAGCTTCACGCAGCCATTGCGGAAGCGGACGGAATCGCCTACGTGGCCGAGGACAACGGAAGAATCGTGGGATTTTCCGTTCTTTGCGACTGCGTGGTGCGCGCGGTCTACGTGGATCCCTCCGCAGCCAGGCGAGGAGTCGGCAGCAGCCTGCTCAAGGCCGTGGAGGCCGCGGCAACCGATCTGGGCATTCGGACGCTTTACGTCTACGCATCGTTGAACTCCCGATGTTTCTATGAAAACAACGGTTACACCGCCATCAAGGTGGCCGATTATCCCCTTTCGAAGTCCCGGAGTATGGTCTGCATTGAAATGAAAAAAGACCTGCAAAACTGAAAAATGGCTTCCAGACTCGTTTTACCTTTGACCTTCCTCCCGGGCATGTGGTAGTAACCTTGCTGTGATGAAGGTGCAAAAAGCTGTCAGATCCAAGCCGCGCAATCCGTTACGGGCTTCCGGAAGGCCGTTTTACATTCGGAAGAGGGCATTGGTGCTGCTGGTGACGTTGATCACGATCATGGCGTTTCAGAGCACCCTGTCTTCTCCAAGTGTGGCACCGCCTGCACTCCCCGTCCCGACGGCGTTCTACCCCGATTACGTCAGCCCCTACCGCATGGAAAGCCACATCGTTCAGCCGGGCGACACGCTGAGCAAGGTTCTCAGCCGGTATGATCTGCCTGCCGAATGTCTTTTCCAATGGCAGGAAACCTGTTCGGATCTGTGCCGGTTCAATCGGCTGCAGCCGGGGGAAGAGTTCAACTTCTACACCAGCGAGGAAGACGGGCAGTTCGTAAAGTTTGTCTATTCCACCGTGGACGGCGGCGTGTACACGTTCAGCAGGTTTGACGGGGAATGGGAATGTCACGGGGAGGTACTCGAACCGGTTGCCGTGGAAGAAGCCGTTTCGGGCACCATTTCGGACAACCTTTATAATTCATGCCTTCGTGCCGGTCTGCCTCCGGGCCTGATCATGCAGATGGCGGACATGTTTGCGTACGATATCGACTTCAATACCGACCTCAGGCAGGGAGACACCTTCGCCGTGCACTTCGAAAAGAAGATGCTGGGGGAAAACACCGTGAGCGGAGGTTCCATAATCGCGTCGGAAATGGTCGTGGGCGGCGCCCGCTACACGGCTTTCCTCTATGAATTCCCCGACGGATACAAGGACTATTTCGACGAAAACGGAAGATCGCTCCGCAAACTCTTCCTCAAAGCGCCTCTCAGCTACAGCCGCATCAGTTCGACCTTCACGAACGCGCGGTTTCACCCGATTCTGAAGATCACACGCCCCCACCACGGGATAGACTATGCCGCTCCTCAGGGTACTCCCGTCAGCGCGCTGGGCGACGGCATAGTGACCTTCATCGGGAAAAAAGGCGGCTACGGCAAGTATATCGAAATCACGCACTGCAGCACGTACAAGACCACCTACGGACACCTGGCCGGCTTCGCGAAAGGTCTGAAGAAAGGCAGCCGCGTGTCCCAGGGGGATCTGATCGGGTACGTGGGCGCCACCGGTCTTGCGACTGGACCGCACCTCGATTTTCGCTTCTACATGAAGGGGAATCCCATCGATTTCCTGAAAACCGAATTCCCCAATTCCCGGTCCATACCCGGTTCTCTGCGGGCCGACTTTAACGCAAGAAAGGAAGCATACCTGGCCGAATTGCGAAAAGGAACCGTTGCGCGACAGAACGAAGACAGGGATGCAAAGGACGAGGAAGAGTCGTAGGAAGCCTGCACAGCGGGTTTTCTTCCTTCCGCCCTCATGCCTGCCGCCGCTAGGCGTCCGCTCCCACCTCACCCGTCCACAAGCCGAGGGATGACATCGCCCGCTTTGCCGCTGATGCTGATGTGGTAGGCGTCGGTGTAGGGGGTCGGATCGAGGTTGATTTCAGCCACGAGCGATCCCGTCCTTTTGGCAAGCACCCCCATGGACGCCGCGGGTTGAACCGTTCCCGACGTGCCGATGACCAGCATGACATCGCTCTGCTCGATGGCCTCATACGATGCATTCAAGACCGGCAGTTCGAGCATTTCGCCGAACCAGACCACGTGAGGCCTGAGCAGTCCCCCACAGGATCTGCACTTGGGCAGGGCGGGCAGAGGGACCGTTCTGTCTTCTTCCTTCATGCCGCAGGCAGTGCACCGCACCCACCAGAGGTTGCCGTGAAGTTCCAGCATATTCCTGCTTCCCGCCACCTGGTGCAGACCGTCGATGTTCTGCGTGATCAACGTGAACTTCGGCAGTCTTTTCTCGAGTTCCACCAGGCCCAGGTGCCCGGGATTGGGGCGCAGAGGAGTCAGCAGTTCCCGGCGCCAGTTGTAGAACTCCCAAACCAGTTTCGGATCTTCCAGGAAGGCTTCGGGGGTGGCAAGGTCCATGGCACGGTACTGGCGCCACAGACCGTCCTGCCCTCGAAACGTCGGCACACCGGATTCGGCGGAGATCCCGGCACCGGTCAGAACAACCAGGTGTTGAGCCTTCGCCAGCCTGTCTCGCAGTTCACCGATCTTCCCCCCTGCTGTCTTTTCCGCCATGGGATCCCCTTTCTCCATTCTGTAGTCTATGGATTGCCCTGATAGAATACAAAATGCTGCATCCGGACGCCGAAGCGACGGTCCGGTGGACCGGCCGTTCCGGCGTCCGGATGCAGCGTGGAATCGTGCATGAGCCGTCGTCTTGCCCATTGAGCGGGCGTTGAGGCGGTTTAAGCCATTAGAATCTCATGTTTCCGGATCTCATGAGGTCATCGAAGTAGTCGATGGTCTTTCGCAACCCTTCGTCCAGCGGGACCTTGGGTTCCCAGCCCAGGACCTCCTTGGCCAGGCTGATATCGGGCTTTCGCATGATGGGATCGTCTTCCGGCAGGGGCTTGTGGATGATTTCCGATTTCGACCCGGTAAACTGGAGGACCTTTTCGGCAAGTTCGGCGATGGTGAATTCGGTGGGATTGCCCAGATTGACAGGACCCGTGAAATCGTCCCTGGAGTTCATCAGCCTCCAGAAGCCCTCGATGAGGTCATCCACGTAGCAGAAGGACCTGGTCTGCGTTCCCTTGCCGTAAATGGTTATGGGATCTCCGTTGAGAGCCTGGACAATGAAGTTGGACACCACGCGGCCGTCATTGGGGTGCATCCTCGGGCCGTAGGTGTTGAAGATCCGGGCGACCTTGATCTTCAGCCTGTGCTGGCGATGGTAGTCGAAAAACAACGTTTCGGCGCAGCGTTTTCCTTCATCGTAGCAGGACCTTCGACCTATGGGATTCACATGCCCCCAGTAGGATTCGTGCTGCGGATGGACTTTGGGATCGCCGTAGACTTCCGATGTGGATGCCTGCATGATCTTGGCCTTGAGCCTTTTCGCCAGTCCGAGCATATTGATGGATCCGTGCACGTTCACTTTTGTCGTTTGCACGGGGTCATTCTGATAGTGAATGGGGGAGGCGGGACAGGCGAGGTTGTAGATTTCGTCCACCTCCACATATAGCGGGTACGTGATATCGTGCCGGTACAACTCGAAATAGGGGTTCTCGAGGAGGTTGACGATATTTCGCTTGCTGCCCGTATAAAAGTTGTCCACACACAGGACATCGTGTCCTTCCTTGAGAAGCCTTTCGCAGAGGTGAGAACCCAGGAAGCCGGCTCCACCCGTCACAGCGCTGCGCTTTCGAAGATGCATGAAAGTTCCTTTCAAACAAAGTGTCGATAACATGGCCATCGAACAAACAGGCCCGGCAGTATTCACCTTCCGTATTCACAATATCATGAATACACTCCAAGGGTTCCAGGCGACCGTAATTATATTCCTTTAATACGCTTTGACAATTGTTTTGCATCATTTTGCAGATAACGAGGTCGGATTGAGCGGGCATGATTTCAGCTCGATCGAAATTTGCACCTGGATTCCGGAGAGAGCTCGTACTCCCCTGTTCAAATCCCTAGATTTTAGTTGATATAAGGCTTGGTATAGGCTAGAAATCCCCACGTTGAAAACGGCGTCGACAATGCCGGAGCGGTCGTTTCTTCAGGCCGCGGGAAGAGACCTCGACCGCCGGTATCGGCTGTCTCGACCAGGACAGGGATCCGGATTTCCCGGTCCTTCTTCGCGACGACGTCTGCAGATGGTTTTTCCGGATCGAACCCTTTCACCCCAGAAGCGATCCATGTCATGAGACGCAAATTGATGGCCTATCTAAGGCCCTATCGTTTCCCGTTTCTCTTTGCCCTGGCCCAGGTCTTTGCCATCAGTGCACTGGAAGTGCTCAAGCCCTGGCCTCTCAAGATCATTATCGACAATGTACTCGGCGACAAGCCTGCAGGATGGGGCCTCGCAGACGCACTCTCCAGGGATTCTCTGCTGATCGCGGCGTGTGCGGGAATGATTGTTATCTACCTGCTCCTGGGCGGAATCACTCTGCTCAACAATTACACGACCATCAGGATCGGTCAGCGGATGGTCAACGACCTTCGCAGGGACATCTATTCCCACCTGCAGCGGTTGTCTCTTGCCTTCCACAGCCGGCGCCAGGTCGGAGACCTCATGTACAGGGTCACGGCGGACACATACGCAATACAGAGCCTGACCATGAACGGCGTTTTTCCCATCGTCACCGCCGTCGCCCTGTTGTGCGGAATGTTCTTCGTCATGATCAAGATCGACTGGAGGTTGACGCTTCTTGCTCTCTCCGTGTGCCCCGCCCTGTTTGTGACCATTTCGATCCTGAGCAGGAAGATCACCTCGGCTGCAACCATCGCCCGGGAGCAGGAGAGCGAGGTATACTCGGTGGTCCAGAGGGCCATGTCCGCCATGCGCATCATCCAGGCCTTCACAAAAGAGGAGGAAGAGCACAGGAAATTCATGACTGCCAGTCACCAGAGCCTGGATGCCAGCCTTCGCCTGTACACGCTTCAAACCTTCTATTCGGGTGTCATCAACGTCGTGATGGCTCTCGGAACCGCTTTCGTCGTCTACGTGGGCGCACGCCATGTGCTCTCGGGCGAACTCACCGTCGGTGAAATCGTGGTTTTCACAACCTACCTGGCTTCACTTTACGCTCCCATAAACACCATAAGCCAGACCTGGGGCCTGATTCAGGGTGCGAAGGTGGGTGTTCAGCGCGTCTTCGAGATACTGGACGTCGAACGGGATCTCAAGGACGGGACGGTCACCTTTCCGGAAACCGGCGCGAAGGGCGAACTGGTATGGAAAGACGTCGGCTTCCATTACGTGGAAAGGCAGCCGGTGCTCAAGAACATCAACCTGCATGTGAAGCCCGGGCAGAAAGTGGCGATTGTCGGACCCACAGGCGTGGGAAAATCGACTCTTGTGAGCCTCATTCCACGCTTTTACGATGCTCGCGAGGGCAGAATCCTCATCGACGGACGTGATGTCCGCGACTACCAACTCAAGTCTCTGCGCAGCCAGATCGGCATGGTGCTTCAACCACCCCTCGTCTTTCCCGTTACGGTCCGGGAAAATATTGCCTATGGCCGGCCCGACGCTACGGACCGGGAGGTCGAGGCGGCTGCCCGGCTCGCACGCATCCACGACTCCATAGCCAGCCTGCCGAAAGGCTATGAAACGGTGGTCGGAGAACAGGGAGCCACCCTGTCGGAGGGGGAAAGGCAGCGCATTACCATTGCCAGAGCCATTCTGCGTGATGCACCCATACTTATCCTGGATGAACCCACATCCTCGGTGGATGCCGAAACGGAAGCTTTCATCATGGAGGGACTCAACAAACTCACTGAAGGGCGCACCACTTTTATCATCGCACACCGCCTGTCGACGGTCAGAAAAGCGAACCTCATCATCGTTCTGCGTTCGGGAGAAATCGTGGAGCAAGGATCTTTCGAGGAACTCGTCGGCGGCCGGGGCCCCTTTGCGTCCCTTTACCGCACACAGTTCAGCCTGGAAGAATAGGCACTGCCCGTCCGCTTCCCGGGAATTGCATGGGATACCCCGGGACAGCCGTGGATCCATGATCGAGGATCCTGGGATATCCCGTTGAAGTAACAGATAAAAATTCGACACCAGCGGCTTCGCGACGTTGCATTTTTTTTCTTCCAAGCCGGGCTATCTTCCATTATGATATTGCGCCAAACGCGGGGTACATCTTTTTGAGGCTTGTTATACCCGGTCCGCCGCCGGCTTGAACGGTCCACACACCGGATCCTTCAGGAACCTGTAATCGCAGACTTTTGCACAGGGCGAGCAAAGTGAAATACTTGTTCGGATGTCTACTTGTCGCTTTTTTCTGGGTATCCGCCGGTCCATGCCATGTTCAGGCAACAGAGCCTTTCCTCCAGGAAGCGCTTGCACCCGCCTGCCCTCACTGTGCAAAGAAGTCCGGCCATGGGGCACAGACCCTCTCATCCTCCTCCCGCCAAAACGCGAACTACTTTTCTTACATTTCCTCCTCGGAAATGCACGTTCCCGAAGGCATTCGCCTCATGGTCTTTGCACCTCACCCCGACGATGAAGCCCTCGCCGCCGCCGGACTCATGCAGAGGGTTCTGGAACACAACGGCAGGGTGTGCGTCGTTTATGTCACAAACGGAGACGGGTACGCCGAAGGGGTGCGGCTCAAACTGAAGAAGACTCATGCGTCCCGTGACGACTTCATCGAGTACGGCAGGAGACGGCAGGAAGAAGCGGTCCACGCGCTGTGCGAACTGGGGCTCGATCCCGGCGACGCCGTGTTCCTGGGGTTCCCCGATGACGGTATCGATGACCTGTGGGGCAGATACTGGTCGAAGATCAGGCCGTACACGTCTCCCTATACCCGCTTCGATCGACCTCTGAGGAAGAGCAGCGACAGTCGATGGGTCAAGTACGTCGGTGTCGATCTCACGGAAGAGATGGAGCGGACTCTGAAGAGCTTTGTGCCCGACTGGGTCGTGCTTCCCGACCCGAGGGACTTTCATCCGGATCACAGCACCACGGGTGTCTTTGTCCTGGATGCACTCAAGAATCTCAACCAGGACGGTAACCTCTCCTTCGCCGGAATCCAGGTGTTTACCTACCTGGTTCATTATCGAGACTATCCACATTCCCGCACCTGGGCGAATGAAATCAATACCACGGGTGTGGGAGGCTCGCCATCCGCAGCAAGAGTTCTTTCCTCCACGCAATGGCTCAACCTGCCCCTCACAGCCGCCGAACTCGACGGCAAGGAACGCTCTCTCATGGCCCACCAGTCTCAGCATGTGATCCTGGGCGGGTTCATCCAGCAGTTCCTGCACCCGTGCGAACTCTTCGGCAGGCTCGATTCAGCGCAGGTGATGCTTGTCCCACAGGAGTACGCCGCACACACGAAAAGACCCAGCAGTTGACAAGGCAACGGGCGCTCGACAGCCTCCAGCGTCGCTCATGCCATTCTTCTATGAGAGATGAGAGCATGGAATCTTCAGCGGAAGGTCCTCGGCCGGCAACGGCGGAAGGACCTTTCCGCCCGCGGGAAAAAAGATATGACGTTTCGATGCATTGCCTGGCTGGTCTTCTTCCTGCTTTTTCCCGGTTTCGGATCCGCAGCGGCATCTGCGACGGGAACAAGGTGGAAAACGCTCCAAAAAGACGGAATACACTGGCTGGTTACACCCGAAGGAAAACTGTTCTACTCCAAGGGAGTCAACATTGTTTCGGGCTGGGAAGAAACCCCCAAGACTCGCCTTGGACATGCTTTCTACTGGGGAGATCACTATCCCACCCTTGACGCATGGCGGGAATCCGCCAGGACCCGCCTGCAGGCATGGGGCTTCAACACCCTGGGCGGCTGGTCCGACCCCTCGGCTCTCCATGGAATCCCCCTCACCGTGGACCTCGAACTGGGCCGCAATTCCCGATTCCACTGGTACGACCCGTTCGATCCCGGAATGGACGAAAAGGCTTTTCGCGTTGCACTCGAACTCACCGAACCCTACCGGAACAACCCACACCTCGTCGGCTACTACTCCGACAATGAAGTGGGCTGGTGGAATACTCCCCTCTTCCAATGGTTTCTCGCCGCATCCCCCCGGAACCATACCAGGCAGGTGCTTCTGAAGCTGGTGCATGAACACTACGAGGGAGACTGGCAGCGGTTTCTTGAGGACTGGGTTCCCCAGGGGAATGAGGCGGGCTTCGAGGATCTCGAGAAAGCGGGAGTCAAGCTGAAGCTGCGGCCGGGGGGACACGGCATACACCTTGTAAACCGCTTCATGCATCGCGTCGCCGCCCGCTACTATGAACTCATGTTCAATGCGATCCGCAGGGCCCACCCTGAAGCACTTGTGCTGGGAGACCGCCTGCCCCTGTATTATCACCAGGATGCCGTACTGGCGATGGGTGACAACCTCGACGTCATTTCCACCAATTATAACGTGGATGTTCCAGACGGCTGGGTGGCCCCCTATTATTTCGAAGGACTTCAGCGCCTCTCGAAAAAACCTGTTCTCGTAACGGAATTCTTCTTCGCGGCCCACGAAAACAGGAGCGGCAACCGCAACGAAACAGCGGGGAGTCAGCACTCGAAGCCCGGCCATCTCATGACGGTCAGCACCCAGGCGGCGCGGGCATGGGGAGCCGGAAACGCCGCTCTGAACTTCTCGCGCTTTCCGAACGTGGTGGGAGCCCACTGGTTCCAGTACTACGATGAACCCCTTGGCGGACGCGAGGATGGCGAAGACTACAACATGGGTCTGATCGACACGGCGGACCGCCCTTATGAGAAACTCACCCAGGCCTTCACTCGCATCAACCCCGCACTCGAACTCTATCACCGGACGAATCCCGGAGCGCCGATCCACTCCGCCCGCCGGGACGAACACCCCCCTTCCGGTTCAACTCCCGAAACGGATGTTCATCTTCCCAAGGCTCGATTTCCCATCGACGTCAGGGACCAGTCTCTCATGGACTGGGACAAGCAAGCAACCCGGCTCAGCGGTTTCAAGACTCCAGAGCCTTATGTGCCCTTCGGAGACATCCACCTGACATGGACTGACGAAGGACTCCACCTGGCCTGCATCGCCAACACCTATGTGGAGCCTTCGTTTCTTGACTCCCGGGGCGAATTCCCCGCATCCGAAGCCTTCCAGATCCACCTGTTCGTCGAAGCAGCCGGTGTGGTGCACCAGTTCAGTGTCTGCCTGCTCCCGCAGACGGACCCGGCCTTGCCCGACGGTTTCGATATCGTGCCAAGACTATTCCGGAACTCGGAAGGGGGCGGAATGGAGTCGCTGCCTGCCGAAGGATACCTTCAGAGGATCGAGAAATCCCTGCCTCACATGATGGTCGAAGCCTTCTTCCCTGCTGAATGGTTTGGGCTGAAGCGGCTCGAAGCCGGGATGCATGTCCGGATGAACATCGTCATGTCCAACTATTTCAGGGAACTCACCATGACCTGGGCCGGACGGCCGACCATCGAGGATGCAGCTCGGCAGGATTCTCTCAAGACCGTTGTTCTCAAAGACGGTAGAGACGGGACGCACACAGACGCCGGATCCCCGGTAAAGGCGGAAAGCCCCGGCTGATCCCGGCCTGTCACCTCCGGTCCTGTTCGACATCCCTGGCAGGAGGCAACTTCAGTTCCACGGCAGGCACGGGTGCCGGCTGTGTACGTGCCACAATGCTGAAGACCCACCCTGTCATTCGATTGGTGTAATATTCCAGCGGGATTGCCGCCACGCTGATGGCCGCCGTGACGGCACATGCCGTGATGACAAAGACCGGCAGCTCGAAATCCCTCAGCCGCTCTCCGAAGGTGATGACGTAGGGATGGTGGAAGAGGTAGATCCCGTAGGAATAGACACCGATCACGGCCAGCACCGAGCCTGCCCGGGGCAGGAAGCGCGTTGCGCGGGCCAGGTTGGCCACCACGATGAACAGTCCCGTACCGATGAGCATATCCGTAAAGCTGTACGTGAAGGACGGCCTGTAGCTGAATACTCCCAGCACGTATATCGCCAGCCCGAACGCCAGGGCGGAAAGGGAAAACAGCCTTGCCTCCACCGTTTCGGCATCCCGGATGTACGCCCGGGCAAGCACCATACCCGCGCCGAATTCCCACAGACGGCATCCGAAAAACGCACCCTGCACGTAATTCCCGTTCGCCTGGAGGATTCCGAAGAACAGGTACCTGCTGAGCACGGTCACGGTGCCGCACAGGACAAGATACTTCCACGGTCCGAGTTTCTCCAGCAGACCGCACAGAAGAGGGAAAACCAGGTACAGCTGGAGCAGGAGTCCAAAGAACCACCAGGAAGGACTCATGTAATAGAACATGGTTTCCACCGGGTAGACGCGGTTTCCCAGCAGACTGAATATCAACCGGTAGTCTATGGGATCCTGCCGATGTACAAAGGGGGAAACCAGGTAGACGAGATGCGCCAGCCAGTAAACGGGAAACAGGCGCACCAGGCGCCTCACGTACCAGCTTCCCCATCCTCCGGCAGGGCTGCCCTTCCCGGCGAGGCCGTACGTCAACCCGAACCCGCTCAGGACCAGAAAGACTCCCACAGCCTGGGCACCCCTCTGAAACAGCGCCACGCAGCACCCTTCCGACACGTGGCACACCGCCTGGAAAACGGACACGGGAACACACCCGGCTATGTAGGAAGGCAGTGCAGCCAGGTTCAGCGGCCACGGGTAGCGCCCGCTGTGGCTGTTGTAGGCCAGGAAGAAGTGAAAGAAGACGATCCACAGGATGGCGATGCCCTTCATGATGTCCGGCCATTTGAGCCGGCCGGATGACAGTGGAGACGAGTGTAGGTGCATTCCGTATTCCGCTTGCGCAAACCTGCAATGCGCTCTAGAGGCCGGCTCTCTCCATCAGACTCTCCAGCACCTTCTCCGCTGCAAAGTATTCAGCGGCGATTTCCCGGGCAGCCTTGCAGCTCCCTTCGTAGTCGCAGGCAATGGCGTCTACAGCAGCAAGAATATCGTCCATGGTGCTGAAGCCGAAGAGCCCTTTGCCTGTGGGGAGGTACTTGCTGAATCCCGTTTCCTGTGTGATTACGGGCCTTCCCGCTGCCAGGTAGCAAGAGCTGCGGTCACTGAACCAGCCTGTGCGCGGGCGGACAACCTGGTCCTTGGTCACGGTGAACTCGCCCCTGGATTTCTGGATGTATGCCCGATACTTGTCGATATCACCGGATATCTCTAGAGAATCCGCCAGGCGCCACCGATGGTCCGTGAGCAGCCTGCGTGTCGGTTCGTCCACGATGACGGCCAGTTCGAAACCCACGTCACGAAGCATGGGGAGGTCGATGAATTTCCTGAATTCCCTGTCCTTGGTCCAGTAATAGGTTTCGCCCCGGAAAGTCAGGTCTTTTCCCTTGTTGTGCCAGGTAGTGATGGTGCTGAAGGCCGAATCCGGCGACGGAGGATAGGGATTGTCCCACAGGTCCATCACCACGGGCTGACGAGTGGGAAGCCAGTTCACCCGTTCGACGGGCAGATCGCAGTCGGAGGCTCCCAGGTTTTCCCCGTAGCTGAAATGAACGTCATGGGCGGCCAGCGCAGCCAGGGTAGGCTCGTGCCCCTCGGCCGCCTTGACCTGTACGGCAAACGGATCCGATTCGACATAGATGCGGCGAGGGCACGCCAGGTGTTCATCCCTCAATTCCTGGGAAGCCGTGACGTTCAGGAACGCGTCCGCCTCCCTGTACAGCCTCAAAATCTGCTCCTCCGACATGCCGTAGCATCGGCCGTCAGGATAATTGCCCCGGAACGCCCAGCGATCCCTGAAGCCGTGAGCTTCCAATATCGGAGCCACGGCTGCGATATTGCCCGAGGCATCGGGCGAGAATTCGAACTTCGCCGGATCGTAGATCCAGCGCCCGGAATCCTCCACGTAATAGACGTCGTAGCCCAGACGCCTGAGGCCGATGAGATAGTGAAGAAACTGGTAGGTCACTCCCGCCAGGGGATACCAGAAGACGATTCCGAAAACGATGATTTTTCCTCTGTGTGCTGCTCCGTTCACCATGCTGTGGATTCCTTTCACCATATCGTGCCGCGGAGATGATCGACCAACCCCCGCGGAGTCCTTCAGGACTGCCGAAACGCATCATCGATCAGCCTTTCGAGAACCTTTCCCGAATCGAAGTATTCCCGGGCCGCTTCCAACGCCGCTTTCGACTGTCCCGCATAGTCTTCTTCCACCTTTCTGATGGCCGCTACGGCTTCCTCCAGCGTATTGAAAGCAAGTATCCCGTCCCGGGCGGGAATCACGCGGGAAAACCCGGTATCCTGAACGACCGTCGGACGCCCGGCTGCCAGGTAGCAGGCGGATCGGCAACTGAACCACCCCGTTCTCATGGCCACGTACACGTGTTTGGCCGTGGACAGTTCACCCCGTGACCCCCGGATGAATTCCTGGTAGTCGGCGGGAGTCACCGTCGCCCGGGGTCCGTCCACAACCTGCCACCCGGAAGCGGCGAGCCTTTCGAGAGGAGCATCGACCCCTCCCACCGCCACCTTCAACGTCGCATCCACCTTCCCAGGCAGCCTCATGACCTTTTCGAATTCCGCCCCTTTGCTTCCGTATTCGACCCCTCGATACAGCAGCCTGCCCTTGAATGCATTCCATGTCATGATCGTCGTCCAGGGTTGGGCCTTCGACGAAAAGCTGCCGGAAAGCGGTTCCCACAGGTCCATGACCACGGGCATGCGCGTGGTCTTCCATTTAAAATCCATTCTGGGAACGATGCAATCTTCGCCGTATATGTTTTCGGCATAGGTAAAATGCCGATCGTGAGCCGCGACACCGGCGCACCAGCGTTCCACGTTCTCCGACCACGAAAGCTTCTCACTCAACATGATCTGGTTGTAGCCGGGATCGGTGTCCAAAAACACCTTTACACACCCGGGCGACAGGTTTTCAGGAATCATGCATGCACCGCTGACATTGAGAAAAAGGTCCGCATTCGCCGCCGCTTCATCGAAAAGCTCCCTGCTCATCCCGTAGCTTTCTTCATGCAAATGCAGGTAATGCCATCGATCCTCGAGGCCTGGAGCGTACGTTTTAAAAAAATCTCCAATATATTTCACACTGTAGCCCGGATCGGACGTGTAGGTCTTTTCGATGGGGTGATACGGCCAACTCCAGGAGTCTTCGTGGTAGATCACGTCATGCCCGAGTCGAGCGAAACCCACCACGTACTGCAGGTAATCCCACGCCACACCGCCGACCGGATAGAGCCCGACCAACCCCGTGACGATAATGCGCAGCTTCGATTGCATAGGTTCAAACTCCAGTTTGCCTGGTTCCAGAATCCACCCGGGCGGAATCGTTCATTCCCGCTCCGATGCAGATCGGCCGTTATCCGGCTTGACAGGATCGAGTCCCCGCCGGGGTATGGGAATCATTTGATGGCGAGCACCGCTTCACGAATCGCCTCGGAAAACGTCGGGTGCCCGTGGACCGTTCGAGCCACGTCTTCCCTGGTCGCGTTGAATTCCATGGCCAGGACACATTCGGAAATGATGTCGGAAGCATGCGGCCCCATGATGTGCACGCCCAGGATGCGGCCCGTCCGGGAATGAGCGATCACCTTGACGAACCCGTCCACCTCCCCGAGACACCTTGCCCGGCCGACACCCGTAAATGGATAAGTCCCGACGCGGTAAGCCACTCCACGCTCCTTCGCTTTTTCCTCGGTGATGCCCACACTCGCCACTTCCGGAGACGTGTAGATAACAGACGGGATGGCGTCGTAGTTCACTTCTCCCGGCAGACCGGCAATGCATTCGACGGCGGCCACACCTTCCGCCGATGCCTTGTGAGCCAGCATGGGACCGTGAATCAGGTCTCCCACCGCATAAAGGGTGGGCAGGTTCGTACGGTAGTGAGCGTCTACAATCACGTGCCCAGTGCGACCGTCGAGGTCGACTCCCAGTTCCCTCAACCCCAGTCCGCGGCTGAGAGGTCTTCGTCCCACGGCAACCAGGAGACAATCGAAGACCGCTTCCTCCTGCCTTCCTTTCTCTTCGAGAACCACGCGCACTTCTCCGCCGACCGTTTGAGCCTTCAACACCTTGGTCTGGAGACGAAAGCTGAATCCCTGGCGCGACAGGACGCGTTCGAGGGCCCTCGATACCTGACCGTCCACGGCACCGGCGATGCGCGGCAGCATTTCGATGACCGTCACTTTCGAGCCCAGCCGGTTCCAGACGGATCCCAGTTCCAGCCCGATATACCCGCCGCCGACGATCCCCAGGCGCCCGGGAACGGATTCAAAGGCAAGGGCATCGGTGGAATTCACAATTCTCTCGCCGTCGAAGGGCAGGCCCGGCACCTGCACAGGTTCGCTGCCCGTGGCGAGAAGAACCGCCCGCGAGGCGTAAATGGTGACGTATTCTCCCTTCCTGCCGCCTTTCGGCGTTACCCTCACCTCGTTTCCATCCGTCAGGCGGGCCGTCCCCCGAATCATGGAGATTCTCGACCCTTCCATGAGCCGCCTGAGGTTCTGGGCCAGGTCGTTCACCACCCGGTCTTTTCTGTTCATCATAGAGCGCAGATCGAAGTCGAGGTTGCCGACGCGAATCCCATGCTCCCGGAATCGGTGGCGAGCCGCCGCGTAGTGGTCACTGGAATCGAGCAGGGCCTTGCTCGGGATGCACCCGAGGTTGAGACACACTCCTCCAACTCTTTCCTCCTTCTCCACGCAGGCGACTTTCATGCCCAGCTTTGCGGCATGAAGGCAGGCCACATATCCCCCCGGCCCCGATCCGACAACGATGAGATCATAACGTTCCCGGTCTGCCATATCAGATCTCCAGCATGATTCGTTCCGGATTTTCGACGCATTCCTTGATTCGCCTGAGGAAGGTGACCGCCTCCCTGCCGTCGATGATCCGGTGATCGTAGCTCAAGGCCACGTACATCATGGGACGGATCACCACCTGTCCCTCTACTGCCACGGGCCGGTCTTCGATCCTGTGCATCCCGAGAATCCCGCTCTGAGGCGTGTTGAGAATCGGGGTGCTCATGAGCGATCCGTAGATGCCGCCGTTGCTGATGGAAAAGGTTCCGCCCTCGAGGTCGCTGATGGTGAGGCGGTTTTCCTTGATCTTCCGGACGAACTCCGATATGGACCGCTCGATTTCAGCAAAACTCAGCCTCTCCGCATGGCGAATCACGGGAACCACCAGGCCCCGCTCCGCCCCGACCGCCACCCCGATGTGACAGTAGTTGTGGTAAACGATATCTTTGCCCTCGATAAAAGCATTCACTTCAGGAAATTCCTTCAAGGCTGCCACAGTCGCCTTGATGAAGAACGACATGATTCCGAGTGATATCCCATACTTCTCTTGAAAAGCCTGGCGGAGTTGACTCCTCAGTGCCTGAACGCGGCTCATGTCGATTTCATTGAAAGTGGTGAGCATCGCCGTGTTTCGCCTGGCATCGAGAAGCCTTTCGGCTATCCTCTGCCTGATGGGACTCATCGGCTTTCGCACGACCGCTTCCTCGATCTTGCCTGCAGAAGGCTCGATTGCATGTCGTGCAACAGGCTCCCTCCCGCCGCTATCTTCTTCCGCAGGCCGGGCCTCCCCCGGCATTTCCCGACTCGGAACCGCGCGTGGCACCAGGTCGGGCGCCTCTTCGAGATACTGGATCAGGTCCCCTCGAGTAATGCGCCCTCCAGGACCGGTGGGTTTGATTTTCGACACATCGAGCCCTCTTTCTTCCGCGAGCTTCCGCACGGACGTCGAGACTATGGGACGATCCGCCGGGGCAACGGAAGGCTGCCGGCCTCCGGCAGGTTCGAAAGCCGGCGGCGGGGATTCGGGCTTCTTCGCGGAAGCATCTCCCTCCCGCACCTTCGCCGCGGCAGACTCAACCTCCTTCTCCCTTTCGGCATCCGTTTCAATGGTTCCCACCACGGCCCCGATGGATACGGTTTCGCCTTCCCGCACGAGAATTTCGAGAACGCCGTCCGCTTCGGCGGCCACTTCCACCGTGACCTTGTCCGTTTCCAGGAGAAGGAGGATGTCCCCCTTCCTGACCCTGTCGCCGTTCTGCCTGTACCACTGTGACAGAAGGCCTTCCTGGACCGATTCTCCCACTTCCGGAATCTTGATTTCGATCTTCATTTACACATCCCTTGCGCTTTCATGGACCCACTCCCGAGACAGAAGACGACGGAACCGGACCGTATGACTCCTGTTCCTCACGGGGTTGCCGACTTGCAGGATTCCCCGCCGCCCGGGCATCCGGGTTCGTCCTTATGCTGCGATTCGCAGGTTTATCCAGGCCCCGGGCAGCGTTGTTCCAGGTCAGGAATTCTCGGCAGGCCCCCGGGCTTCGGGAATCGCGCGCTCCACGAGTGCCGCCTGCTCCGCCTTGTGCACGCTGTGATAGCCCGAAGCGGGGCTCGCCGACGCAGGCCGTCCAACGTAGCCGGGCTCCACTCCCGCCTTTCTCAGCCTGTCCTTCACAAAACTCCAGCCGCCCATGTTTTCAGGTTCTTCCTGGACCCAGATCCATTCCCTCGCCGATGAATACTTCCGGGCAATCTCCTCGACCTTTCCCTCCGGAAAGGGATAGAACTGTTCCAGGCGAACGATTGCCGTACCGGATGCTCCAGCCGCCGATCTCCTTTCCACCAGGTCGTAATAAACCTTCCCGCTGCAAGAAATCACCCTCTCGATCCGTTCGGTTCCAGTCACATCATCCAGCAGTTCCTCAAACCGGCCCGAAACCAGTTCGTCGATCTTTGAAACAGCTCCCGGATGCCGCAGCAGGCTCTTCGGGGCAAGCACGATGAGCGGCTTGCGAACTGTGCGCATCACCTGCCTGCGCAGCAGGTGGAAGTATTGAGCGGGTGTTGTGGGATTGCACACCTGGAGATTGTCCTGGGCACACAATTGGAGGAATCTTTCGAGGCGCGCACTTGAATGCTCGGCCCCCTGCCCCTCGAAGCCGTGGGGAAGAAGAAGCACCAACCCGCTGAACCGGCGCCATTTCTGTTCGCCGCTCGAAATGTACTGGTCGATCATCACCTGGGCGTTGTTGGCAAAGTCACCGAACTGGGCTTCCCAGATGACCAGCGATCGGGGATTCACCAGGGAGTACCCGTATTCGAATCCGAGCACGGCGTTTTCAGACAGCATGCTGTCATAAACATGGAAAGGCGCCTGGTTCTTCCCGAGGTGAGACAGGGGTATGTACTGTTCACCCGTTTTGACATCCGTAAGAACACTGTGACGCTGACTGAAGGTGCCTCGCCTGCTGTCCTGGCCGCTCAGGCGCACTGGAGTCCCTTCCGCCAGGAGCGATGCAAAAGCAAGTGCTTCGGCTCCTGCCCAGTCGATCCCCTCCCCTTTCTCGACGGCTTCGAGTCTCCTGTCGAGGATGCGCCTGAGCCTGGGATGGACGGAGAAATGCTCCGGATACTCGCTCAGTTTCCGTGCCAGGGAAAGGAGCACTTCCTTCGACACCCCGGTATCGACGGGTTCATTCGTCCGTCCGCCTTCAAAGTCTTTCCAGTCTTCATAGAACCGCGCCTCGGGCACCGCGCAGGTCCTGCTCCGGGCGGCGTTGGAACCTTCCTCGAGGCACATTTCGATGCCTGTCCGAATCCGTTCGACGTCCTGCTCGGTGACAAGACCCTCCTGCAGCAGCTTTTCGGCGTAGAGTCGATACGGCACAGGTCTTTCTTTAATGCGTTCATACATCTGGGGTTGAGTGTAATACGGCTCGTCTCCTTCGTTGTGCCCGTAGCGGCGGTAGCACACCAGGTCGATCACAATATCCTTCTTGAACTGCATGCGGTAATCGCAGGCCAGTTTCATGATTCGGACCGCCGCTTCAGGGTCTTCCCCGTGGACGTGGAACACGGGAACCATGAGCATTTTGGCCACATCCGTGGAATACCTGGTGGAACGCGCATTTTCAGGAAGGGTGGTAAAACCGATCTGGTTGTTGATGACGATGTGCAGCGTGCCTCCGGTGCGATATCCTTCGAGCTGAGACAGGTTAAGGGTTTCGCACACGATGCCCTGCCCCGAAAAAGCGGAATCGCCATGAATGAGCACCGGAAGCACCCTTTGCTGTTCCTCGTCTTCCATCTGTTCCTGCCGTGCGCGGGCGATGCCCTCGACCACCGGGTTGACGGATTCGAGATGACTCGGGTTACTCACAAGCAAGATGCGCATCGGGTTCCCGGATCGCGTCGTCAGGTCTGCCAGGTAACCCTTGTGGTACTTGACGTCTCCGGCTCCCACAATGGAATCAGGATCATAATTGTCTTCAAATTCACAGAAAACGGTCTCGTAGGGCTTCTCCAGAACGTTCACCTGGACGTTGAGCCTTCCCCGGTGAGCCATGCCCAGGATGATCTCCCGGCAGCCGATACCCGACGCATGATGAACGAGGGCATCGAGCATCGCCACCACCCCTTCGGCTCCTTCCACGGAGAACCGCTTCTGACCCACGTACCTCGTATGAATAAACTGTTCAAACAGGGTCGCCTGGCAGAGCTTGTTCAGGATCCTCAGCTTGTCCTCCGCCGTCGGCCCCTCCGTGTTCGAAGTGGATTCGAGGCGTTCGTGCAGCCACAGGCGCTCGCCCGGGTCCTGAACATGCATGTATTCCACGCCGACGGAACGGCAGTAGATTTCTCTGAGTCGACCGACCAGGTCGCGCAGGGTACTCTGCCCCTTTCCCAGGTGCTTCGGTGTGTGGAAAACCCGGTCGAGATCCTCTTCATCCAGGCCAAGGATCGAGAGACTGAACAGCGGATGATCCACGGGGCAGGCAGCCAGCGGATCGAGGCAGGCCAGGAGATGGCCGATATCCCGGTAACGATGGATAAGTTCCTGAACGCGCGCCTGCTTGAGGACCTGGTCCCGGTCGCAGATCCCCCGGACTTCCCTCTCCGGTGACCCGGCCAGTTCGAAGCCCTCAAAAAAAATCCGCCACTCCCTGGACACCTTCCCGGGATCGAGTCTCCAGAGCTGGTATTGTGCGTCGATAAAATCGGCATTCCAGGCTAAAGAAAAATCCATGCGGTTAGAGCCTTTCAGCAATGGAATTCGGCCGGACGCGTACTCCCTTCGAGCGAAAAGAACACGCGCGGTTCGGACCGGAGATCCTTATATCCCGTGATCACAGGATATTACTCCTAAAACGGATGCAGGCAAACAGCCGATTCGTCCCTGCCTTCTGAAGCTAGCAATCCACCATGAAACTTGTCAAGCTCCACCCCGGTGTCAGCCGGAAGAACCAAAAAGGGTGCCGCTCCGCATCGGCCCTCTTTCAGGCTCCCGGAACAGCACCCTTCTTCTTATCTCTTGCACCCCGCACGGAAAGCGTTGAGGCGGAGCGTCTTCGTTACTTTGAATCCCTGCCTTCGCCCCCCGCGCGGGAGAAAACCTCTACCATGGCCGCCATGGCCGACGAGCATTCCTTGAACACCCTCACCATAAAGAGCATGGCCACGGCGTTCAGCACACCACAGGTCACCCAAGCTTCACTGGCCGCCGCCAGCGCAGCCAGGCCTGCAAACAGCAGCGTCAGCACGATACCCGCCGGCGTACACCTCGGCCAACTGCGGAACCTCAGGTACTGCTTTCCGCCTCCGTGCTCTTCCACAGCCATAAGCACCCTCACGCGGCCAAGCAGTCCTCCACGAAGTTCGAGATCCCACCGGTCGTAGTCACCTCCGCGCATAACCACGGTGCGCAGCGCCTTGATGTTCGATTCGAGCGATTCGAGCCAGTCGGGCGTCGACCTCCACTGCTCGCTCCACAGGGTGAATGTGCGAGGCCAGGGCCAGGGCAGAGCAACCCCGGAAACCACGCACCTGCGAAACGGGGTGAGACCGAGCTTGATTCGCCCGAGGAGCCTGGCCAGGGGCTGCATGAGATGCAGGGAGGCCGTCAGGGCTTTGAGCTTCAGCGTTTCGGTGCGCGAACCTGCCGGTCCCTGCAAGGCCACACGCATGGCGCACAGGCTTGCATGAAGCACCGGGACAAACACCGCGAAAAAGAGCAGCGGAAGAGCCAGCAGCAGCGGCGCCCATTCGATTCCAAGCATGGAAAGGCCCGCCAGCACGGCAATCACCACGTACCATTCGGGCATCATGGGAAGCGACCAGAGCAGGCTGGGAGCCGGCTGATAGATGGACTGAAAGAGCGCGGTGCCCCAGGTGCCCTGGTACACACGGCCGCGGCTCCAGCTCAGAAGCTGTTCGAATCCCTTGAAGTAAAGCCGGCCTGCCCAGGGCACATGACCGGCGGCGTTGTACTTTTCAGGCCACTTCTTCTCGAGGTCCGCCTCCGCCTTGCCGTAATTGAGCTGTTGCTTCCAGTAAGCCTTCACCGAATTGCGACGATGGTGCCAGACCATGGCGGCCGGGCTGAACCCGAGAGTCCATCCCTGTTTCTGCAGTCTCCAGCACAGGTCCACGTCATCACCCGCGATGCGGAACCGGTGGTCGAACCCGTCGATGGCATCGAGCGCCGCTTTGCGGAACGCCATGTTGCAGCCCGGAATGTGCTCCGCTTCGCGGTCGGTCAAGAGAACATGAATAGGGCCTCCCGGCGAGTTGGCCACGCATTCGGCCACCGGGCCGTCGTTCGGAGGCGGCAGGTTCGGCCCCCCCACGCCTGCATGATCCGTTGTGAGGAATGTCGCGGCCAGGTACGTCAGCCAGTGAGGATCGGGACGCGCATCGTCGTCGATGTAGGCCACGATTTCCCCCTTGGCCGCACGCATACCCGTGTTCCGGGCACTGCTGAGGCCACGGTTCTCCGTGGTGATCACTTTGAACCCGTATTCCGCCGCGATGAGTTCCGTTCCATCCCTCGAACCGTCGTTCACCACGATGACTTCAAAATTGGGGTACTCGAGCTTCTTCAGGCCGTCCAGAGTATCCCTTATGGTGCGGCTGCCGTTGTATGTACACACCACCACCGAAACGCTCGGCCAATCCAGGTCCGGAGGAAAGGGCACCTCGGAATAAGCCTTCCTGACCGCCTCGATGGACGGTTTGGGATTGCGATCCCTGTCCGTGATGCCGAAACCCCAGTCGGTGATGTCGAACCCGCCCCGGTACCATTCGTCGGTCCAGGAAAAGACGAATACCCCCGCGCAGCCCGAGGCGAAAGTGGACCGGATCTGCCAGGCCAGGGTGTCCGACTGCTTTTCATCTCCGTTCCGGATGCTGTCCAAACCTACCTCGGCCATGACCAGCGGTCGGTCTCCGGCGATGTTCTGCAGACGAGCCAGGTATCCTTCGAGCTTCTCCCGTGTTTCCAGGTAGACGTTGAATGAAACGAAATCCACGAAGGGAAGCTGCAGATATTCCGTGGTCGGGAAATTGACATAGGTGATCAGCACCTCGGGATCCTCGGCCTTGGCCGCCCTGTACAGCCGTTCGAGAAAGCTCTCGATCCTCTTGCGTCCGTGCCATCGCACGATGGATGCCGGAATCTCATTCCCGATGGTAAAACACAGAACAGCAGGATGGCCGGCACATTCACGCACTCCCTCGCGCACCCGCCTCTCGATGTCCCGTGCCGTCCTGCTGCTGTCCAGGAACGCAATGTGCTCCTCCCAGGGCAGCCCGATCATGACGCGCAAGCCGTGCTTCTGAGCGATATCCAGGAGCCATCGAGGTGGAACGGTGTAGGTTCTTACGGAATTGATGCCGTTTTCCGCCATCAGAGCGAAATCCCGCTCGACCAGTTCCGGCGTGTGATACTCACAGCCATCCTCCTCGGGATGGAAAGGCCCGTACGTCACGCCTCGCATGTAAAACTTCTCTTCGCCCACAAAAATGAACTTGCCCGCAACGCGCGGACGGACTCCGTCCACCACCGGGATGCGTTTCGGAGGACTGAGGAAAAACTGCGCCACGCCAGTGGAACTCGAAGACCTCGGGAAAAAAGGCCTCAGCACCACGGCTTCGCCGGCGGGAGCCCGGTAAAGGCCGACAGGGCCTCCAGATTCTTCCACATCCGGCGTCGATATTTCTTCCCCGGGGACGAAGGGAACCCTTTTAAAAACGGGTCTGACAACACCCGGCTCATCGGGCCGAGTATCGGTCGAAACAGCCCCCGCTGCAGTCTCCGTGACCTCATCCACGGCCGACCCGTCGGTGTCCATTGCAGCAACTCTGTTCAGTGCGGGTCTTACCATATTTTGTCCTCTCATCCTTGAACTTCATTTGATTCAAGACACACCTGTCGACATCCGTGACGCTTCTCATATCAATAAGCGTACCAAACCAATATTGAATTGAAATAACAGGAATTTTATCGCCTGAAGGGCAAGTGAGCAGCGGGTCCGATTACGATTCTTGCGCACCCGGTTACGATTCCTGCACGGGTTACCATTTTGGGTCCTTCCGGCAAACAGGAGGCTGAAGAGATTCCCGGGTTGTCGAAGGCGCAACTCCTCGAAACCATTAGGCCCGAAGCCACACAAACCCGCCGGGGCACGTGTCCCTCAACGGGAGCTGTTTTGACAACAGGCGGTTTTTCTGCTAATTTTTGAAATATCTTGAGAAAATCAGGGTATTCTTGGTTTGTGGTCCCGCCCTCCACGGGAGATGAACCTCGGAGAACGAGGATATTAGGGTACCGGTTTGAAAGCAAACGGCTGAACGGAACGCACGAGGACGAATCCTTCATGACCTCCGTACTGCTCTCGGTAGAAGATCTGCAGACCTTTTTCTTTACGGAACGAGGTGTGGCCAGGGCAGTGGATCGTGTGAGCTTCAGCGTGGCCGAAGGCGGGGTGTTGGGCATCGTGGGAGAATCGGGCTGCGGGAAGAGTGTCACCGCCCTGTCCATCATGCGCCTCGTGCCTTCACCTCCAGGAAGAATCGTAGGGGGCCGCATCCTGTTCGACGGCAGGGACCTGCTCAGTCTGCCCGAATCGGAAATGGAATCCATCCGAGGAAACGACATTTCCATGATCTTCCAGGAACCCATGACTTCGCTCAACCCCGTCTTCCGCATCGAGGACCAGATCATCGAAGTCATCCAGCGCCACCTGCGCCTTTCGAGGAAGGAAGCCGCGGACAGGACCGTCGAACTGCTCGCCCGCGTGGGAATTCCGTCTCCCGAAGTTCGCATGAAGGATTACCCGCACCAGATGAGTGGAGGCATGCGCCAGCGGGTAATGATCGCCATGGCTCTTGCCTGCGGCCCCAGGCTGATCATCGCCGACGAACCCACTACGGCCCTCGACGTCACGATCCAGGCCCAGATTCTCGATCTTCTCCAGGACCTTCGAGAAAGCACCCGCACCTCCATTCTGCTGATCACGCACGATCTCGGAGTCATCGCCGAAACCGCCGAAAAGGTCGTGGTCATGTATGCCGGGCGGGTGGTCGAGGAAGCCGATGTGATGGATCTGTTCATCAACCCTCTTCACCCGTACACCCAGGGGCTCATGCGCTCGATTCCCGCTCGAACCGCCGGTGCGTCCGGCGGCCGCCTGGAAGCCATCCCCGGCGTCGTCCCGAGCCTGCTCCATCTGCCTCCCGGCTGCAGGTTCAACACGCGATGTCCCTATTCCTTCGACCGATGCTTCCACGAAGTGGAACCGGAACTCGTCCGTCCCGAAGGTGGACATTCCGTGCGATGCCTGCTTTACGAGGAGTGACCATTTCATGCCGAAGTCACAGGGCGGCGAACTGATCGTTTTGTGCGGGGTCAGGAAACATTACCCCATCACCCGCGGGCTTGTACGCCGCGAGGTGGGAAGAATCCGGGCGGTGGACGGCGTGGACCTCACCATCCGCAAGGGCGAAACCCTCGGCCTTGTGGGAGAGAGCGGCTGCGGCAAATCGACCCTGGGTCGAGTCATCCTCCGTCTTGAAGAACCAACAGAAGGCGAAATCTACTTCGACGGGCACGGAATGCTTTCCCTCTCTGACAGGGAGATGCACCTTCTCCGAAGGCGCATGCAAATCATCTTTCAGGATCCCTATTCGTCACTCAATCCGCGGCAGGCCATCGGACGCACCATCACCGAAGGACTCGTTATCCACGGGATCGGAACGAGATCCGAGCGCGCCGAACGGTTGAGCTACCTCATGGAAGTCGTCGGCCTGCGCCCTGAACACGCGGGAAGGTATCCCCACGAATTCAGTGGAGGCCAGCGCCAGCGCATATGCATCGCGCGTGCCCTGGCTCTCAATCCTGATTTCGTCATCTGCGACGAACCTCTCTCCGCCCTCGATGTCTCCATACAGGCCCAGGTGCTGAACCTCCTCCAGGATCTCCAGGACCGGTTCAGCCTGACCTACCTTTTCATCTCCCACGACCTTTCCGTTGTGCGCCACATCAGCGACCGGGTAGCCGTCATGTACCTCGGAAACATCGTGGAACTCGCCCCCAAGCGCGAACTGTTCGACAACCCTCTCCATCCCTACACCCGCACGCTCCTCCAGGCCGTGCCTCAGCCCGACCCGACCCTTGCTCGAAGACGCCGCCGCCTCCCCGATGCATCCCCCGACCCCCAGAGAGACGAAAGGTCCTGCTCCTTCCGCCCCCGCTGCCCACAGGCCGCCCCGGAATGCCGAAATGAGCCGCCTCCGCTCGTCGAACACGCACCCCGTCATTGGGTAAGGTGCCACAGGACCGGCCGGACGGGTTGAACGGTCCGAAACCCCCAGATCCAAGATCCGGTCATTATCGTTCAAGAACGGGGTTCGAGTCGGGGAAACCGGACGGGCGAGAGGGTTGCCGTCCCGGCAGGCGCCAGCCGGAGTCTGAGGCGGTATTCGAAGAACACCGGGTTGCAGAAACACTCGAGTATGCTGCGGGATGCCTTGCGCGGGGAAGTACTGCATGCGTGAACAGCTGCAGATCATGCCTGGAGAAGATTCCGCGCAGTCGAACCCCGGGCGCGGCTAATGGACAGCCAGGTGGACCGTGAGAATCCCCCAGAATTCCTCAGGCCGGCTGATGTCCGACAAGGCTTCGTAGTGCCAGCCGAGATGTTCACCACACCGGGTGCAAAACGCCAGGCGCCAGCGGTAACCGGCAAACCAGGTGTAGGCCTCGGTGGCTCCACCGTGGCATGTGGCTCCGGGACAGGAATAGAACGTATGGAGGTCGCAGCGGATGCCCGAGGGATTCGTGAAGACGTGGCGGTTGATTCCCCCGATCTCGAGAAGCCTGTCGGAGTAGGTGACCGCTGAATGGCACGTAAGGCATCGATAGGCTTTCGCCCCGTTGCCGCTGATTCCGTCGGTGGGAGTATACAAACCGGCCATACGTGATCCTGTGCTGAAAAGGGGAAGCTCCGTTGCGAAAATGCTTCTTTCAGACCGGGCGTTTCTCGAAAGGCAGACGGAGGCGAAAAGAGAAACATCCGGGAACAGTGCTGAGACCTATGGGGATCATGGCGATCCTGAGACCTGGACATGGTTCACAGGGCCTGGAGCAAAGGGGAAAAGCCGCCGGCTCAGCCTCCTGTCACGCGGGCAGGGAATCCAGGACCCTCTTCGTTTCCTCGTTCAGGAGGCCGATAAAGTGGTCACGGATATTTCGAAGCTCCGCCTCCCATTCTTTGTCTCCTTCCAGGCAGGGCCTGACGGCGGCGCCGGAGATCCCGTTCACTTTTAAAAGCCTGTCCCTGACCCTCTCGATCCTCGATTGACGAGCGCCCTCGACAGCATCCGTGTAGTCATCCAGGATGGACTCGAACCCTTTCCCATCCACCCCGCAAACCTCGGCAAGAATTTCGAACAGGGGTTCGCTCCTACTGTCGGGATCCATGCGCGCGGCAATCTCCTCGATTACGGCGCGCACATCGCTGATTCGCGTCTGCTCCTGCAACTGTACAAGTTCCTGCCTGAACTGCTTGAGAGTCAGCGCTCGGTCCTGGTGCCGCTGAAGAAGGCCGGCAAGGCTGCGCCTGAACTCGACTCGGGCATTCTCGATCTTTTCCCTCTCCGTCATAACGAGGTTCCGGGTCCGTTCCAGGACCAGGTCCAGAGTGCTCTTTATCTCTGCCATGGGACTTCCTGTTTCTGCTGGTTCGAATACTGTATTCCTGCTGCCGGGATGATCCGGTCGGTGCATGCGCCTTCCATTGGAAATACGCAATAGAACCGTCGAACACCTATCATTTCCTCCCGGAATTTTCAAGAACCCATCATCAGTGTACAGAAAGCAAGACAAGTGTCCACATCCATAATCGATTGAAATATCGTTTTGGGGGGGGGGATAGCAGGTAGCCGGCAGCCCTACCGGACAGGATAAACAGAAGAAAATGGCCATGAGCAGCCTGAGAAACGACCATGCCTTTGGAGTGCATGGACTGCGCAGGTTTTCATGATGGTTCATCCGGCAAACGAGTACCTCCCGATGCCATCGACCCTTTTCGCGAATGGCACCGGATGCGTGAAAAGCACCGAGGGGGTACTCGTTTATGAACCAGAAGAATCGAGGGCATGGAGCTTTCTGCTCCCTGCCCTCGGAGTGCAACGGGGCGATTCATACGACCAGGAACAAACCCGGCGCTACAGAACGACGAGATAAGGATCGACCACCGTCCTCAGGATGTCACACCTCGACACAATGCCCACCACCTTGCCGTTCTCGGTAACGGGCAGGCGGATGATGTGTTTTTCCCTCATGATCTTGATCATCTTGCTTGCACTGGTGTCGAGATCCACGGTAATGGTTTCCTTCGTCATCACGTCTTCGGCGGTGAGCTTGGCCAGTTCCTTGCCTTCGTCAACCGCTTCCAGGAGATCCAGTTCCGTCACGACACCGATGATCTGGCCCTCGTCGTTGACCACGGGCATGCCGCTGTAGAGGCCGCTGAGCAGTTGAAGAGCCACATCCCGCGCGGGAGAATTACGCTTGGCGATCGCGACGGGCCTTACCATGATGCTTCCTGCCTTCAGGTCTCTCATAATCTTGCCTCCTTCCTGATACACATCGGTCATGTCAAACAGCTTCCGCCACTTCCTCTCATTGCCTTCCCCGGATGCGCCCTTCACCCCGGTGACCGCATCCTGATCGGCAGCGATCGAAAACACTTTCAAGAAATTGCGAGGACATGCCCCAATGATATTTCTCAAAAGGGCCGTGCCCTGAAACAAAGAGGACCGCATAAGTTCATTAAGGCACCCGGGTGAGAAGGAGATGATCGTGTCGCGAGGTGAATACAGCTGAAGGTTCGTTCAAAATACTTCGTACTCGATGTTTTTTGCGACTTTCATGCTATACGTGGAGATCCGGATGGTCATGATGCCCATTTTCACAATATAACCTTGTAACAGAAGCTTAAGCATGTGCAAAGGGCAAGTCAATACCGCACGATCCCGGGTTGAATCATGACGGATGCGGATCCCATGACGCTCGGAAGGAAATGATGCGATGAATACATGGCGGGGCTCGATGGTGGTTCTTGTGGCTGCGGCCGGCATCGCCGTGTCCGCCGTGACGGGTATGCGGAACCTCGAACTGTCTGTCCTGACCTTCCTGATCCTGGGTTTGGCGGCGGCTGCGATGAAAAAGGTCCAGGCAATCCACATCACCCTGTTCTGCTTTTTTCTGTCCCTGTTCTACATTGCGGCTCCCCCCTTCCTTCACACCTGGCCTTTCAGGTTGCTTCTGCCTCTTGTTCTGTACGCCATGGCAACCCTCTCCATACCCGCCCTGCGCCGGTCCGTTTTCTGGCTGCGCCTCGGCCGGCTGGATAGACGGACTCTTTCCATGGTGATGATCACGTGCATTTTATCCGGGGTCTTCCTGGTCCTCTGGGTAGTGCTGTTTGAACCCTCGATGGATGTCTATGCCGGACAGGTCCCGAAATTGCCCCTCTGGGCGCTCGTTCTTTCCGGAATCTTTTTTGCGCTCTTCAACGCCGCAATCGAGGAAGCAGTGTTCAGGGGCATCTTCCTGCAGGCGATGGACAGCACGCCTCTTCAAGGCCGGGGGGCACTGATCGTTCAGGGAGCGCTTTTTGGTCTCATGCACTTCGCCCAGGGGTTCCCGAGAGGCATCGAAGGGGCGATCATGGCGGGCGCCTACGGCATGGCTCTCGGATCACTGTGCCGCATGTCCGGTGGGCTGCTTGCACCATGGATCGCTCACGTCTTCGCCGACATCGTGATCTTTGCCCTCATTATTCACCATATGCCGAAGGCTGCACCCTAGTCCCCTCCGGAACCAGGCAGCCAAAGGTAATAGAACCCGCTGCGCATGGGAGGAATGGATTCCGCAAGGGTCCATTCCAGTGGATTGAGGGTTCCATCGACAAGTCTGCCCGCCGATGCGTTGTAGTTGTACATGTTGTCATCGGGATATTCCGCCCGCCGATAGGCAATGATCTTGGGATCCCTCGAAAGTTCTGCGAGTCTCTTCGCCTGTTCGACGGCGTCGTCCAGGTAGCCGATCCTGTCGACCAGGTTCAGGCGAAGGGCTTCATCGGCCAGGTAGATGCGGGCGGTGGAAACGTCCGCCAGGGTTTTTTCATCCAGCCTGCGATGAGCGGCCACCAGGTTCATGAACTTGCCGCCCATTTCGTTGATGAGCCCCTGCAGGATCTGTTGCTCCTCCTCGGTGCTTCTTCGGAAGGGTGAACCCATGTCCTTGTTCCGCCCTGATTTTTCCACTTCGAAGGCAAGTCCGATCTTGTCCATGAGTCCGTCCACCTTGGGCTGCAGAAAGATGACTCCCACAGAACCCGTAACGGTGGTTGGATGGGCGAGAATGAAATCCGCCGGGAGAGACACATAGTAAGCCCCCGAAGTGGCAACACTCATCAGGACGGCGACCACCACCGCACGGGTTCTTTCCCTGTACTGAACAATTTCGTGGTACAGAATATCGCTTGCGGTGACCGAGCCTCCCGGTGAGTCGATTTTAAGGATCACCGCCTTGATTCTCTTGTCCTTTTCGGCTTTCTTCAACCGGGCGACCACTTCCTGTACGGTGCCCGGCCGGCGGCGCAGCAGGCGGTCGGAGGGAGATTCCGAAAGGATGCCCTTCACGGGAATGACCAGGATCTTGTCCCTGTCCCTGCCCTGGAGCACGGACTCCTCGAGGGGCTCCGTCCCATCGGGAAAGAGAGTGATCTTCGGCTTGATACAGCCTCCGGTGAGTAGAAGCGACAGCACCACCGCGGCAACCAGCACAAAACACTTGCAGGATCGCATCTCGTTATTCACCTTTCCGGATGGAAATTCCTCCTCGTGCCACCCGGTGCGAATCCGCCCCGGCAAAGCGCCCGAACATTTGGATCACCGGCTTACCGAAACATCAACCATCCGGGGATCCGCCCGCCGGCGAGTCCGGACAAATCTCGTGGTTCAGCACTCCGGGCCGTTCCCTGAAATCACTTGGGAAAAGTACTCCATAGACCTTTCCCCGGACGGGCAAGTCCGCACCCGCAGGAACACCCGGGCTTCCGCGGCCCGGGTGCGAAAAGGGAGGTTCACCCGACAAACGAATACCTCATGTGCTTTTCACGCAGAGGATCGGGGCATCACATCGTGATTCACCATGACGATGTTGCGGGAATGACGTTGTTGCCGGTGTATTCCACCTTTGTGCGGCAACTGTCCGGGTACGCGTTTGCCGGAAGAACCAAAAGGGATTCTATTGGAGATCCCGGCCTTGCACCGTTATAAGCGCTTTGCCCGGGCGGAATCGTCCAAAGGCCTCATCAGGCTTTGGCCATATTGGAGGCGGCAAAGTCCCAGTTCAAAAGATTGTCGACCACGGCATTCACATAATCCGCCCGTCGGTTCTGGTAATCCAGGTAATAGGCATGTTCCCAGACATCGATGGTCAGCAGCGGTTTTTGCCCGGAAACCATGGGATTGTCGGCGTTGGAGGTCCTGACCACCTTGAGTCTCCCTCCATCGGCCACCAGCCATGCCCAGCCGCTCCCGAATTGAGTCAATGCCGCATTCACGAATTCCTTCTTGAAATGATCGTAGCTGCCAAACGATGCCTGGATGTGTTTCATCATGTCATCGCCGGGCCTGCTCCCTCCCGGAACCATGCACTTCCAGTAGAAATCATGGTTCCAGGCCTGGGCGGCGTTGTTGAAAAGAGGGGCCTTATCTGGAGAGCCGGCAGTCTGCAGGATGACCTGATCGAGGGAAAGGCCGGACATGCCTGCCTTTCTGATCAGCTCGACGGCCTTGTCCACGTAGGCCTTGTGGTGCTTGCCGTAATGGAAGTCCATTGTCCTGGATGAGATGAACGGTTCGAGGGCATCGGGTTTGTACGGCAGAGGAGGCAGAGCCAGGCTTGATTCGGTGGCAGGCTTGGAACAGCCCTGTATTCCGGCCAGGCCTGAAGCGATTAGAACACATCCTCCCGCCGCGGTATAAAGGAATCGCCTGCGGCTGACGGGTGAGCTTCCGATTCGGTTTGACATGGTTACCTCCTTGTCTTGGCGTTCACTGCATGACGACTTCCCGGCCGCTCTCCTATCCCTCAGGCTGGACATCCCGGCCGGCAGCCTCGAAGGCCGGCTTTAAGGCTCCCTTCCGAGGGCACCGGAGCACGGTCGAAAGTATCCCGAGGAAACCGGGAAAAGCGGCTATGACTGCGATGAAAAGTTATTTTCCCTATCCGGAGGAGCACTGCACACTTTCCGCGATCCGTCGTCTCGGCTTATTCTAATGCACCCGGCCTCGAATGCAAGGCGGCGTTGCCGGGAGATCCGGGACACCGCAACGCACGGAGCGCCGCTCGGCGAAGGACACGCAGGCTGCGGGGAGCCGGACAGAGGGAAGGTCTCGACAGCTGTGGCATTTTGCTGTATGGGTCGATGTGCGAGTGCGTACGCCGGCAGGAGGACTTCCTGTTTCGAACCGCCCCAGTCCGGGCGCTTCACACCGGGAATCCCGGATCCGCGCACCCCATTTTGAAAGGACGAACACCCATGGCCGGTTTTCTCGATCAGGTACGCACGGGATGCAGAAAGGTAGTGGAACAGTCATCCCATGTGAAGATCAACTTCGACGGCATCTCCGCCTACGCCGGAACTCTGCCGCTCGAACAGATGTTCCTTCCCGAACTCGATCCCGTCCACCATTATCTGGGGCATGGGGAAGACACGACAGCCTTCCTGCTCACCCTGGATACCATCAATTTCGGGTCGGGATACTTCCCGCACCTTCGAAAGCGCCCCGGCATGTCCGGATATTTCACCATCGCCTCGTCTCTTTGTGACCATTTCAGGGAACATGGACCTTTTTCCGCCAGGGAACTGGCGGAAGCCACTCCCGACCAGTGCACCCGGATCTTTCACCAGGACCCTGACAATGTCGTCGTCAGCGAACTCATGCGGCTCTTCGCCAGGGCATTGAACGACCTCGGAAGATACGTTTCCGAACGGTTCAACGGCAGCTTTTCCGCCGTGGTGGATGCAGCGGAGGGATCGGCTGAAAAGTTCGTCAAGCTGCTCACCGCCATGCCCTGCTTCAACGACATAGAGGTGTACGACGGCTTGCTGGTCCCGTTTTTCAAAAGAGCCCAGCTCACCGCGGCGGACCTGTCCCTGGCTTTCCGCGGTGAAGGACCGGGCCGGTTTTACGACCTCGACCGGCTGACCATTTTTGCGGACAACCTGGTGCCGCATGTGCTTCGAGTAGACCGGATCCTCATCTACGATGAAACTCTGGTTTCCCGCATCGATCGGGGAGAAATCATCCCGTCGGGATGCCACGAGGAGGTTGAAATCAGGGCGAACGCGGTGCACGCGGTGGAACTCGTCGTTCAGGAACTGCGCCGAACCGGGCACAGCGTCAAGGCCATGGACCTCGACTATCTTCTGTGGAACCGCGGGCAGCAGCCGCACTACAAAGAAGCACACCCCCGGCACAGGACGAGAACCGTCTTCTACTGATATGCGGCTGGATCACCCGCACCAGCGCGTGTCCCTCGGAAGAAGGACATTGCCGCAAAACCGCCGGGAATGCAAATGAATGGTGAACCCGGCTTGTTCGCCTGCCGATAGAGACTTATGACGGAGATCAGATGAATCGAGGTCATCCATCCCCGGAACCGGGAGGTTCCGCTGGTGATCAAATCGCTGCTTCCGGAGAACGAATTCCATGCACGAAATGGATCTTCTTGCTCACATCGGGCTGGCTATCGTGGCCGCCACCGGCTTTGCACTCATCGCCAAGGTCTTCAGGCAGCCCCTCCTTCTCGCATATCTCGTCGCCGGCATTGTGCTCGGTCCAAAAATCGGGTTCGGGCTCATCCAGGACGAACACAGCATCGGTCTCATATCCGAAATCGGGTTGATCCTGCTCCTGTTCATCATCGGACTCGAAATCGATCTGAAGAAATTGCTCTCCGCAGGCCGGACCCTCATTGTTTCAGGCGTATCCCAGTTTCTCATCTGCCTCGCGCTGGGAATCGGCTTTTTCCTGTTCATGGGCTTCGAGATGGGCAACAGCCGGTTCGACGCACTCTACCTGGCGGCGGCCTTGGCTTTGAGCAGTACCATGATCGTCGTGAAGCTGCTCTACGACAAGTTCGAACTCGCCACCCTGCCCGGGCGCATCACCCTCGGAATACTCGTTTTCCAGGACATATGGGCCATCCTCTTTCTGTCGCTTCAGCCCAATCTGCTCAACCCCGGATTGTCCATCATCCTTCTGTCTCTTGTAAAAGGAGCCGGCATCGTTGCGGTGAGCCTGGCCGTCAGCAGGTATCTTCTCGCGCGTGTTTTCTCGTTTATCGCCAAGACCCCTGAACTCCTGCTGGTTACCGCCATAGCATGGTGTTTTCTCGTCAGCGGCATTGCGGGTTCGATCGGTCTGTCGAGGGAAATGGGAGCCCTTGTGGCGGGAGTGAGCCTTTCGACGTTCCCTTATAACATCGACGTCATCGCGAAGGTCATCAACATCCGGGACTTTTTCGTAACCCTGTTCTTCGTTGGGCTGGGCCTCCAGATTCCCACTCCAACACCGTCTCTGCTCGCCTACGCCGCCATGGCCTCCCTCTTTCTTATCCTCACCCGGTTCCTTTCCATCTTTCCGGTCCTGTATCTACTGAAGAACGGGTTGAGGACCAGCCTTATCCCGTCCATCAACCTGGCACAGATGAGTGAATTCTCGCTGGTGATCGCATCACTTGGCCTGGCCTTGAAGCACATCGACAACCGGGTAGTCCTGATCCTTACCTTCGTGTTTGCCGTCACTTCCGTCCTGTCCACCTACATGATCCAGTACAATCACCAGATCCAGGAACGGCTGGCGGCTGCTTTGAAAAGGCTCGGGTTCCGGGATATCGACAGGGATGACCTGGGGGAGAGTGACGGGGACGAACACAAGGATGTTGTATTTCTTGGGTTTTTCCGGGAAACGAGTTCCATCTTCCATGAATTGGACGCTGCCGGCAGGGATTGCGGAGAAGACATGACCGCCAGGGTCCTGGTCATCGACTTCAACCCGGCCGTCTACTGCGAGTTGAACAACCGGCAGGTGAAGTGCATTTACGGAGACATTGCCAGCCTGGATACCCTGCAGCACGCTCACGTGGAGGCCGCCAAGGTGGTGGTGAGCTCCCTTCCCGATTCCATCCTGCGCGGGACAACCAACGAAAGGCTGCTGCGCGCGGCCAGGCGAATGTGCCCGCAGGCCCGGATCATCGTCACCGCAGACACCATCCAGGCCGCACTCGAACTCTACGCGGAAGGCGCCGACTTCGTCTTCGTCCCGAGAATCCATTCGGCAAGATACCTGGCCGAGATTATCCGGCAGGCCCTCAACCGGTCCGTCGACGCATATCGAGAAAGGGAAATACAGGATCTGGCCGGACGCCGTGAGGTCCTGGCCTGATTCCATACTCGACGCAACGATCCGGCACCGACTCCAGCCCGAGACCACCGGGCGGCTGCCCGCATCCGTCGATCAGAAATTGTATTCGGCGCCCACAAAAAGAGAATATTCCAGCAGGCTTCCGAATTCCGTGTCCGGGCCTCCCGAGAAGTAGTCCCCCACGGCAAAAAGTTTCGCGTGATTGTTGAGTTCATATTCCACGATTCCGACGGACCTGCTGGAACCGTCATCCAGGTCACCGATCCATCTCAGGATCACGTTGAAGACATTCCTGATCCGGGTGTCGAAGGCCTGGACCAGGATGTAGTTCTTCCTGATCAGGACATCGTCGAAACTCGAATCGTTGAACGGCGGGAAGCAGTTTCGAATGGAATCCGTGCAGCCGGCTCCGTTGTAGTAGTATTCGAGCGTAAGAGTGGGGCCGAGCCGCAGGGTGTAGCTTCCTCCCACAAGCACGCTGCCGTCCTCGCTGTCGGAGGCGCTTCCTTCGATGTGCAACAGGAGTGCATCGGACGCGGCCCAGCCTCCGAAGAAACCGATCCTGAATTCATCGGATTCCCTGTAGGAAGGAATCACGCTGAAGTATTTTTTGTGGCCCGTATAATCGAATTTGAAGGCGTAGGTCTTCTCGAAACCGCGCAGGAAATCCATCTGCCCCTCGTCGGTGTTGGCGATAAACGACGCGCTGAATTTCGGCGAAGGAATCCACACCATCCGCGCATAATCGAGCCCGGGCACCTCGATCATGGGATTGTTTCTGCCGTTGTCCTTGTTGAAAGGGTTGGACGGGGAAATGAGATAGGACGGCCCCCATTGAAGGTTTTCGCGGCCGTAGGATGCGAACAACTCCTCCGTGAGCATGTATCTTGCCAGCCACTCGTTGACATAGATATCGTAATCGTAATCCGATTCGCCGCTCCTGACGCCGTCTTCCCAGCGCTTCCAGTCGAAGTCGAACCTGGGCTTGACACTCAACTCCACCTTCCTGAATTTCAGACCCAGATCGGGCCTGATATCGAGTTCAGCCTGGTACCTGTTGATTTGGAGGACGTTGTCGGGATTCAGGTCGGAGTTCCGGGGCTGCTGCACGATCCCGAAACCGAGCACCCTCAACCGCCAGTCGAAGCCTTCACGCAGTTCTTTGAGAAGCGCCGATTCATCCGTTTGAAAAGGGGGTGCCGGTTTGGCTGTATTCTCCTCCGCGCCTGCATCCGCCGAGCCATCGGGCACATTCAAGGAAGCGGACAGGACGAAAAACGACACGACAATCCAAAGCAGTCGAGTGAACCTCATTTCCCGATCCTCCGATCAAGCCTCCAGGATGTTCAATCACTCCACGACTTCCCTTATTCCGCAACACCGGACCGGGGAACAGCATCGGTTTGACCATTCCCGTCACCGGCGGAACCCGAAAGCATGCATGGATGCGGGGCATGCCAGCGGGGACTTCATTTTCGCTCTGCTGCCGGATTACCTGGCCAGCAGGTTGAGATTGTACACATGGTCGGGGATCTCTCTCAGGACCGTCTTGTCAAACTGGAGAGTAGTCGAATCCGCTGTCATGAGGACATCCTGGATTTCGATTCTCGAAATGAAGGGCCGCCTCTTTCCGTCCACCTCGACAAATTGATCGTATTCCATGGATGCCTTTTTCAGCATCTTGCCCGACACGGTGTAGTACTCGGCCTTGACGCCCACCAGCCTTTCCCTCGAAACCCAGTAGGTGATGCGGTCGTACGTCACCTTGTTGCTCCTGCCTTTGAGATCGTATACATGGCACGGTTCGTCGGCGACGTTTTCATCTCGCTGGTGGGTCGCTTCATAATCGGCGGCATAATTGGTGGAAGCGATGTCTCCATAAGAAGCCATGCCAACCAGCTTCTGTCTCTGAGAAATGGGGACGGGCTTGCTCAGCCCGGGCTTGTGGAACCACATGTTTCCGCTGACAAGGAGGATCTTGTTCCCTTTGTCCTTCGCCGGGAAGAGTGATGTTGCCAGGACATCGAATCCCCTGGCCTGGACAAAAAAGACCATTTCCGTCGTTCTTTCCTTTTCCTTGGAAACAACGGAGACTTCCCATTGGACTCCCTTGAGATTTCCCCTCGCTTCGTCCGCCTTTTTCAGGATCTCTTCCGTCGACAGGTCCGCCGATGCCGACCCAGCCAATAGCAACAGAACAAACAATACCCGAAGCGGAGTCACACTCCACGGCAGCCACTTCCGTTGCTTTCCCACAGGGTGTCGAAAACCGTCAGGTCGACTTCTACACGTGTCCAAGCGCATCCACGATTCCCTTCAACGCCGCCTTGCGGGCGGGCAGTATGGCCGATAGGACGGAAAGCAGGATGAGAAACACGAAGCTTACGGCCATGTAACCGGGGACGAGGTGCACTTCGAGTGGCACCCTGTAGGGGATATTGGGCGGAATCCAGCTGGGTTCGATGACCTTGACCAGTCCCCAGCCGACGAATGTGAATACTATACCCACAAGCGACCCGATCAGCCCCAGGACCGAACTTTCGATGGCAAACAGCTTCACTATACCTCTGCGCTTCAGCCCGAGTGCACGCAGTGTACCGATTTCCTGGGTTCTTTCCATTATGGCCATGCTCACCGTGTTCACGACACTCATCACGACAATGACGAAGACGATGACGAAAATGAACAGGAATATGATATCGAACATATCCTTCACCTTAACGTAGAAGATGGACAGGTCTTTCCAGGTCATCAATTCCACATCGAGCCCCGCATCCACGAATATCCTTTCGAAATGTTCCTTCATTGGAAGAGTAGACCTGTCCTCGGTGAGGAGCACGGTTATTCTGTCCGCACTCGTCGTATCATAGAGCGACTGCGCAAAATCGAGGGGCGCCATGAGCAGCTTGTCGTCCAGTTCCTCATAAGGGGAATGGAACACCTGGAAGACCTGCATATCCAGGGCATTGATCTGTCCATGGATGGTCGGAGACATGGCGATCGCCTCGGAACCCTGATCGAGATCGAGTTTTTTCGCCAGGCCGGCGCTGAGACCCACTCCGTGAGGCACCTCGTCCACGAGGTTCCTGCCTTCATACAGCTTGAGCCTGCCGATCATGCCGGTCGCCCTGCTTCGTACAAAGGTCAAATCCGACGGGACTCTTCCCACGCCCACAAAGATCGTGGAAACACTTCCGTTGCTGATCAGTCCGGTTATCATCAGTTGAGGCGTTACCACCATCACCCTCGGATCCTTGCGGCACAACTCCCTGATGAGTTCCGTCTCCGCCTCGGAAAGCATGAACTGGAAAGGATCGAGTTTCCCCTGGGTGAGGAAGCCCTTCTTGAATATGGTCAGGTGCCCGTTTCCTTGAGCGTAAATAAACGAATCCTGCAGGCTCTTGAAAATATATTCGGTGAATCCGCCGAACACGTTCACCGCCGCATAACCCACGGCGATGGCCAGGATGGTGAAAAGCGAACGTCTCCTGTTCTTGACGATGTTCCGTATGGCGATCTTCATCCAGGTGATCATTGCTCTTCCCGTGTACCCCTGTGGTTCTCGAAAAAACGCGGCTTTACTCAAGGCCTGCTACAAAGAGCTACGAAGCCTCGTCGGCAAGCATCCGGTCTTCCACGATCACCCCGTCCTGCAGATGAATCTGCCTTTTCACGCGATCGAGCAGTCGCCGGTCATGTGTGGAGAAGACGAAAGTGGTATTTTTCCTGCCGTTCATCGTGCGCATCAGGTCGATGATCCTGCGGGCGTTCTCTGAATCAAGGTTAGCCGTGGGTTCATCGGCGATGACAATCATGGGGTCGTTGACCAGTGCGCGGGCGATGGCGACCCGCTGCTGCTGGCCGCCCGAAAGTTTATGCGGCCTGTGGTGTATGTGTTCTGCCAGGTCCATTTCCTCGAGGCTTTCTTCCGCTTTCTTCCGGGCAATCGTGCTTGATATCCCCTTGATTTGCAGGGGAAGCATGACATTTTCGAGGGCCGAAAGAACAGGGATGAGGTTGAAGCTCTGGAACACGAATCCGATGGAATGATTCCTCAACTCGCTCTTTTCGTCGTCGGTCAACGACATGCCTTCTCGTCCGAGGAACTGGAGCTCCCCGGAACTGGGAGTATCGATCATGCCCATGAGATTGCACAGGGTCGACTTTCCGCAGCCGGACGGTCCCCAGACGGCCACGAATTCGCCTTCCTCGAGATCCAGATCGACACCGCGCAGCGCGGCAATTCGCGTCTCACCCAGTTGATAGTACTTCCAGATCTGTCTCATGCTCAAAATCGGCATGGCGCCTCAATCTCCCCGACACTCGGAACCGTCCGGCAGGCCGGAATCCTCACCGGTCCATTCCCCGAGGTACAGGCCGTCCACCTTCCCTTCCGCGGCTAAAGCCGCGGTGTATCCGTCGCATGGAGCGAGGTCCTGAAAGGACCACCCTTGCATTTCCTTAAAAAGTCCTCCTTCGTCCACGAAGCAAGCCTGTCCCCCTGGAAGGCGGGAAACATCGAAGTGATTCAGGGGAACCGACAAACCCTTACCCGTGGCCTTCAGATACGCCTCCTTTCTCGTCCAGATCCTGAAAAACGCATGGACTCTGTCATCTTCCGGAACTCCCGTGATGAACGCCGCCTCGCCGGGAGCAAACTGCCGTTCGGCAATCCCGAGCCAGTTCACACGCCGGCGGATATACTCGACGTCGATGCCGACTCTCCTCCCCGGAGCGGCTATGGCATAAAGTGCCAGACCATGAGAATGGGATACGTTAAAAGCCGGCATCTCCCTGCCCCGGTGGGACTCCAGGGCCGGCTTGCCATAGACACCGGCCCTGAAGCGCAGTTCTTCGGGCCGAACATCCGTATAAGCACCGAGGATTATCCTCAAGACCGCCCTCGCAACAATAAAATGCCTGCGCCTGGCTTCGACGACAAGTCTTTCCGCCCGATCGAGTTCTTCCCCGGAAAGAACGCGCATTAGAGTCCGGGCCGTTTCTTGAGGCACATCCAGGTCTGCGCGCCATACGTGGACGTCCAGGCTCCCTGAACACAAGACCCGCCGACGATCGGTACCCGAGTACAGCGACTCCCGCCCGCAACAGTCCATTTCGACAGGACACTCCACTTTATCGAGTCTCACCCTTCACAATGGAACCACGCAACTGTTCTATGTCTCCGCGGCGGTCTTTTCCGCCTCTCCCGACAACCTCTCAAAGAAAAGATGTGTCAGTCGCGATACACTCGGCCCCTGCATAAGTTCAACGGTCGGAACGGCCACTCCCATGTCCGCTTCAATCCGAGCTTTCAATTCGACGGCCATCAGTGAATCCAGGCCGAGCTCGTTGAGGGGCTGTTCGGAATTGAGTTTCGTCGAGGAGGTGCCGAGCACCCTGGCCGCCTGTTCGCGCAGGTATCCCTCGAGCAGCCCCCTTCCCTCTTCTTCTGAAACCGAAAGGATGGTATCCCGAATGCGTGGACCCTGCTGCACGGACCGGCCGTCTTCCTCGTCGGTCCCTATCAGGTGGGCGAACCTTCGAGGCGCCACACCCGCAACTCCATACGACTTCAGCCACTGGCGCCAGTCCATTCGCACTACGCCCATCTGGACGGGATTTTTCCGGAGCAGCCTTCCGAGGATCCGAGTGGTGAGTTCAGGCCGCATCCCCTTTATGCCTATTTCCGACAGGCGCTCCCCGATGCTCTCGTTGCGTGCCAGATAGCCCACCTCGGCCAGGTGCCCCCAGTTGACGGCCATGGCGGGCAGACCCTGGTGTCGCCGGAAACAGGCGAAACTGTCCAGAAATGAATTCGCCGCGTTATAGCTGGCCTGCCCGGGATTTCCTATGACCGAAGCCACAGAAGAGAAGAGTACGAAGAAATCGAGCGGGAGGCCGCGGGAATGGATGTGCAGGTTCCATGCTCCAAGAATCTTCGGATCCAGCACGCTCCTGAAGCGATCTTCGTTCAACTGCACCAGGATACCGTCGTCTATGACCATCGCCGCGTGCAGGATACCGCGCAGAGGAGGCATGGACCGGCTGATATCGTCCATGACGCGCTTTACGTCCGCCTCGCTGGATACATCGGCCCGTGCGATAACCACCTGCACCCCTTTTTTCTTCATGGCATCCAGGGCCTTGATCGCATCGTTCGACGTCCTGCCGCTCCTGCCCATGAGGACGAGATGCCGCGCTCCTCTGTCCGCAAGCCAGCCGGCAACGGCCAGGCCGAATCCGCCGAGTCCCCCGGTGATCAGGTAGGTACCGTTCGAACCGAAGCTTATCTCTCCATCGGGCAGAGGTTCCACCTTCGCGCCGCTGTCCCGCATGGACACCACGATCTTACCCATGTGCCTGGCCTGGGCCATATGGCGGAACGCATCCACGATCCTTCCCGCCTGGAAGATACGGTACGGCAGAGGGCTGAAGGTTCTTCTTTCGAAATGCCCCATCAGTTCGCGCAGCATCCCTCCCACGAACTCCGGTTTGTCCACCATCAGGCGGCTGAGGTCTATCGCGAAAAAGGACAGGTTATTCCGGAATACACGCAGACCCAGCCGGCTGTTCTGATAGATGTCCCGCTTGCCTATCTCCAGAAAACGTCCGTAGGGAGCCAGCACGGACAGGCTCTTGTGAATCGCTTCGCCGGCAAGGGCGTTGAGTACGATGTCGACGCCCGCGGCCCCGGTGATCTCCATCACCTCGTCGGCAAAGGCAAGAGACCTGGAATCCATCACGTGTTCCACGCCGAGCAGTCTCAGAAACCTCCTCTTTTCTTCACTGCCGGCCGTGGCGAAGATTTCGGCTCCCACCCATCGAGCAATCTGCACTGCGGCCATTCCAACCCCGCCGGTGGCCGCGTGGATGAGAACGCGGTCTCCCGCGCCGATCCTGGCCAGGTGACGCAGCGCATACCAGGCGGTCAGAAACGTTACGGGAACCGTCACCGCCTCTTCAAAGCTCAAACACGCCGGTTTCTGAACGACGAAGGGAGCATAGTTGATCACGCGGGAAGAGAAACAGCGGGGAGCCAGGGCGACGACCTCATGTCCGACCCTCAGATCCGCCACACCTTCACCGACCGATACGATCCTGCCGGCACATTCGTCTCCCAGTTCCTCCGCATCATTACCTTCCGTGGGATAGATGCCCAGAGCCTTCATGACGTCGCGGAAATTGAGGGCCGCCGCGCAAACCTCGATTTCGACCTGCCCCGGGCCGGGCTTCTTCCCCTTCACCTGCCGCAGAGCAAGTGAATCGAGAACCCCGGGCGTGGTGATTTCCAGCCGATAATTGTCGATTCCTTCCCCCACCGGAATCCTGTCTTCCACCGACGGGCTGAAAAGCGTTCCCCTCGACCATCTCGGAACATAACGGGTGTTGCCCCGCAGCACAATCTCATTCTCGGCATCGTCCTCGCCCCTGGACTGGAGTTCCTCCAAAAGGCCCCTGATTTCCGCATCGGAAGCGTCCGCACCCAGGTCGATCAGACGGCATCTCAGATCGGGGTATTCCATGGCAATGACTCTACCGAGACCGATCACGGAGGTCTGAGCGATTTCAGGAGGGGACTTTTCGATCCCGACCGCCTGCGCGCCCCGTGTGACGATCGTCAGACGGGGAGGGTCCTTTTTCCCCAGGTTGGCCAGGGCCTTCACCAGGTTCATGACACTGATGCAGGTCAACAGTTGGGCGGATGCGAGGGAATCCGTAGTGAGTTCACCGGAAGACGGGCAGTCGAGACTCCACAGGTGCAGAACCTCGCAAAGATCCGAGCGGCCCGTATCCCGAAGCATATCGAACAAACCCTGCATGTCGTCCGAACTTTCCGGGCGGACCTGATAGTGATCTTCACTCGTACGTTTCAGAGCTTCTCCACGCGTCACCAGCGTGCATCCGCCGCCGCATTCCCCGATCAAACCGGACAGCTTTCCGGCTACCCCTTTCGAATCTGCAAAAAGCAGTCTGCCACCCTGGATATCCGCATCCGGAACAAAATCGTCCAGGCATCGAGATACGGCCGCAGCCAAAGGTTCCCGTGCCAGAAAGACCGCCCGATCCGGTTCGTCGTCCGGAGGGCTTGCGGAGACAACAGACACCTCGCCGAAGCCGGCTTCCTCCAGCAGGTTCTTCCAGTTTCCACGCGAAAGGAGTGCATGCAACCGCGTCAAACCGGCATCCCCGGGCTTCCAGCAGCCTTCGGCCAACGCGAAGACCAGGTCGAACCATCTCTGCCTTTTCGTCGCTTCGCACAGCAGGAAAAGTCCCCCTGGGGAAAGCAGCCGCCGGACATTGCCCAGAGAATGGCGAAGATCGGAGGTGGCATGGAGAACGTCCGAGGCCAGGACGACGTCGAAGCTCCGCCCGGGGAAGCCCTGTTCGACAGGATCCATTTCGATATCGAGTGTCCTGAATTCCACGAACGGATAATCCCGAAACTTCTGTTCGCACCTGCCGAAAAAGGTGTCGGAAATATCGGTGAAAAAGAATTCGGTCTTGTCTCGGGGCAGTTCGGACAGGACATGATACGTGAGCCCCCCCGTTCCGGCGCCGATCTCGATCACGCGCAGCTTTCGCCCCGGAGACAGGCGATGAACGGCTGATGAAAGGGCATCCCTGACAAGATGGTTGGAAGGCAGAAAGGAAGGCGAGTCCTGGTAAAGGTGTTCCCCAGTCGTCATGGCTCCTTCCGGAAACAGGAGCCGCCAAGGATCGATTTCCCCCTTCAGTATGCCGGCGAGTTGCCTGCCGCAACGTTCGACAAGGATCATTTCGGCATAATATGCCGGGAACCTCGCCAGGATCGATTTCCAGCGGTCTCCGGGATCCGCGCTGGGCGGGAAGCGGATGAATTCACGCCCTCCGTCCGCACTCCTCAGGATTCCGTCCTCCTCCAGGATCTCCAGGCATCTTTCCACGAAGGGCACATAGTTTTCCCTGATGTGCAGACTGTCGACCAGACCATCTGCACTCACCGGCCGATAGGGGCCTGGAGCCCAGCCGAGTTCTTTCAAGGCCTGCACGATGAACGTGGAACACATGGCATCCAGGTCCGCCTTCACATCGAATCCCTGTTCGATCCACGGATCTGCACTCTGCAGGCTCGGGGTAATTTCCCGCGGGTCCGGCAGCCAGTCTGAGCATTCAAACCGAAGATCACCTGCCGGAGACGGCCGCATCTGCCATTCAAGTCTGTAAATCCAGTCATCGAGGTTGTCTTCGGCATCTCCGCGGTTGTTTTCCACCGCCTGGCATCCGAAGCCGAGTATTTCCACCGCCAGGTTTCCTTCGTCGTCAAAGACGCGGATGTCCCCTTCAAAGCCCCTGCCACCTGCTTTGAGCAGCCTCCCGTGGCTCCACAGCTTTCCGACCGGCAACGAATGGAACCTCAGCTTGTCGATCCTCACGGGTAGAAACACGTGGCCGTCTTTTCCGTCAACCGACGATGGCACGGTTCCCAGCAAGACCTGGAAGCACGAATCGAGAAGTGCCGGATGGAAGCGATACCCGTTCTGCCTGCCGTTGATCGGTTCCGGAATGGCTATGCGGCCGACGGCTTCACCGTTCCCTTTCCAGAGTGTTTCCACGCCCCGGAAAGCCGGGCCGAACTGAAGGCCGAGTCCCTGCAGCCTTTCATAGCAGGAACCGCCGGGCACCTCTTCGATGCACCTGGAACGCACCGCGTCCGGACTCTCTACATTATTGTTCCCCGTCCACTGCCGGGGAAGTATCCTGCCTGATGAATGAGCAGACCATGCCTTGTCGCCTTCCTTGTCCAGGCTGCTGATCCGGTAGGAAGACTCGCCCGGATAGTAGGACAACTGCAGGGAAGGCATGCCGCTGCCGTCCGGTGGAAGAAACAGCGCCTTGAAAAACTCGACATCCTCGAGAACACAGGGTACCGGACCCAGCAGTTCTTCCGCCGCTCCCAGCGCCATTTCGATATAACCCGCCGCCGGAAAGACAGGATATCCCTGGACGCGATGATCGTTCAGAAAGCCATGAAGGTGCATATCCAGCCTGCCCTGCCACGAAGGATCCGGTGACTTGAGGCTTCGCCCGAGCAGAGGGTGGGCACGCTGGCCCAGCCTGGTTGTCCTGGCTTCTTCGGACTCGTGCCAGAACACGTCTCTCTGCCACGGGTAGGAGGGAATCTCCACACGACGACCGTCCTGCGGATGGAGTTCCTGCCAGTGGATGTCAAAGCCCAACGAGTAAAGCGATGCCAGCGCTCCGAGCATCACCGCCCGTTCTTCTTCTCTTCTGCGAAGTGAAGGCAAAACGGTTCCCTTTTCACCCCGATGGATGAAGCTTTCGGAAATGGAACTGGACAGGACGGGGTGAGGGCTTATTTCGAGAAATACTCCATACCCCCTGTCCATCAGGCTGTGGATCGCAGGGCAAAAGCGCACCGTCCTTCGCACATTCTGCCACCAGTAATCCGCGTCGAACGCCGAACCGCTCGCCTCGCAGCCGGTTACCGTCGAGTAGATGGGGACTTGAGGCGGCCTTATGGAAAGGCCTTTGAGAGAATCGAGCAGTTCCTCCCTGATCGGATCCATCTGAGGACTGTGAAAAGCATGGTTGACCCGGAGAAAACGGCAGAAAACCTGCTCTTTCTGAAGTCTGGCGGCCATCGCATCGAGCACTTCCGCATCGCCGGAAAGGGTAATGGATGACGGACTGTTTATCGCTGCAAGGGAAACCAGGTCTCCGCAGCCGTCCAGCAGCCTTTCCGCCTCCTTTTCAGGCAGTCCGACAGCCAGCATGCGTCCAAGGGACGATGCCGATTCCATGCAGCGCCCGCGGTGGAAGATGACGCGCGCGGCGTCATCGAAGCTCAACACACCTGCGACATATGCTGCAGCCACTTCGCCGACACTGTGCCCTACCACCGCATCCGGTTCTATCCCCCAGGAACGCCACAGTGCTGCCAGGGCGACCTGTATGGCAAAAATGGCGGGCTGGGCGATGCGGGTCGTTCCAATTCGAGAGACGGATTCATCGGCGGTCAGTTCTTCCAGCAGCGACCATTCCCCGTGCTGAGCGAGCAGAGCATCACAATGTTCGAGGGTTGTTCTGAAGACTTGCTCCTCGTTCATCAACTGGCGGCCCATGGCCCACCATTGAGGTCCCTGCCCTGAAAAAACGAAGGCAAGCTTCGGACGGTTCCCCGTGAAATGCCGGCCTGAATGCATGCCCGGGCATCGCTCCCCGTCGAGAAACGCCCGGAGGTGGCTGGAGGCTTCCTCGACCGAGCGGGCAACGAATCCCAGCCGATGGTCATGATGCGCCCGGCGAACGGACGCCGTATAGCAGATATCCTGAAACGCAACTTCATGCCGGGCTCCATCGACAGACAACCATTCCGCGTACCTTCGTGCAAGGGCGTCGAGCGCATCGGCACTTCGAGCGGAGATCGGCAGGATACAGGCCTGTTGCGGGGAAGAATCCTTCGAGCCGTCCAACGGTCTTCTCGTGCATCCGCGCCTGTACTCGGGAGCCTCCTCCAGGAGAACATGCGCGTTGGTTCCACCGAAACCGAAGGAGTTCACACCCGCAAGGGCAGGCCCGTTCTCACTTGGCCAGGACTCGAGCGCGGTGGGCACGCGCAGCTGCAGTTCGTCGAACGCGATAAGCGGACTGGGGGCCTGGAAGTGGAGATTCGGAGGGATCTGCCGGTTCCTGATGCACAGGACGGCCTTGATGAGCCCAGCAATGCCCGCCCCTGCCTCGAGGTGCCCGATGTTCGTCTTGACCGACCCGATCACACAGGGTCTTCCTTTTCGACGCCCCTTGGAAACCACCGAACCAATGGCGTTCGCCTCGATGGGATCCCCGACGGGCGTGCCGGTTCCATGAGCCTCGACGTAATCCACCCGGGACGGCGTCACTCCCGCTTTTCGGCACACCTCCCTCATCAGTTCCGCCTGGGCACCTTCGTCCGGCACGGTGATACTGCCGGTGCGCCCGTCCTGGTTCACTCCCGTGGCCCGGATCAACGCATACACGGGGTCTCCGGCCCTGTATGCCTGAGACAGGGGTTTGAGCACCACGATCCCGGCACCCTCCCCCCGTACGAACCCGTTGGCATCGGCATCGAAGGTCCTGCACCGTCCGTCGGGGGAAAGCATGGAAGCCTTGCAGAAGCCGATAAACGGGTCAGGCACGATGATGACGTTGACTCCGCCGGCCAGCGCCATGGTACTTTCCCCGTTCCAGATGCTCTGACAGGCAAGATGAACCGCCACGAGCGAGGACGAACAGGCCGTGTCCACAGCCACGCTGGGCCCGGACAGATTGAAGCAGAACGACAACCGGTTGGCGGCGATGCTCATCACGCCGCCTGTCATGCTGTGTGTATCATGAGAAGTCTTGTCGATGAAACTGTGCTGAATCTCGGCATAATCCGTCGTGCATACGCCGATGAAAACCCCCGCCCGAGTCTTCTGTGTTCGATTCATCACGTGGCCGGCGTCTTCGAGGGCTTCCCATGCGACTTCGAGCAGCAGTCGCTGTTGAGGGTCCATAAAGGTCGCTTCGCGTGAGGATATGGAAAAGAAGCCGGCGTCAAACAGATCGATGCGGCCGAGAAACCCTCCCCATCTCGAGTAAGTCCTGCCGGGCCTGCCGGGGTCCGGATCATAGAAGCTGGCGACATCCCAGCGATCTGACGGGATTTCACCCACGGCATCCACACCTGCACATAAATTTTCCCAGAACAGGCGGGGACTGTCTGCGCCTCCTGGAAATCTGCAACCCATGCCGACAACAGCAATTGGTTCCATTAGATCCTCGTCTCCATACTGAAAAAGAGAATGGACTTCCCTTGAAACCGGAGGCCCGATTGAATACCTGATCTGGAAAACTTGCCGGAACGATGTGAAATGCTTGCTTGAGTGCATCGAACTGCGTGCAGGTCCACCGCAAGCGACCAGGATCTGCACACCTGTTGAGAAGTGTTTTCAGATTGTAAATTTTATACAGACAACAAATAGAATTGTAAACACTTGAATCAATCCCATCAGAACATGGCAGGCTGTTTGTGGATAAGGCGGGAGGATATCTTGTTATTGCTTCTGCAGACGAGGAAGTCCGCTAGGTCTTTTCACGCTCCATCCTGTTCTTGAGGTTCGTCAGAACCCGGATGGTCTCTTTTTCATTTTCCTTGAAGACAAAGGATTCCACCAGCTTCCCCAACATGGGGACGTTCAGGGTATATTCACTCTGGAAGGTCAGCCGTGTGCCTTCATTTTCCGGGTGAAACAATATCGTTCTGACGCCCGTTATTCCACCGCCGTCTCTTAGGACAATGCGCCTTTCCCTCACGAACTCCACCACCTCGGTGGCTCCCTCGAAGCGCATGCCCGCCATCTTCATCACCCAGCGGTAACTGCTGCCCACTCCTTCAGGCGTCTGCCTCACTTCCCCGACCTCGATGAGACTCGGCCAGATCTCGACCAGGTTGACCGGTTCGATGAGATAGCTGAATATCTTTGCCACAGGAGCACGGATCACGATGCTTCTTTCTACGGCGGCCATGAATCGTCACCTCGACTTCTTGTCCGGCTCGGCCTGCGATTTTAAACGAGCATATCTTTGCGTCCTGCTGATCTTCCTCGCCTCCGCTTCCTCCTTTTCTTCCAGGGTGAGGTGGTATTCCCCGCATTCCGGGCACGCCACGTCGACAAATTCCCCAATGGACCGCTCCTTGATCTCATCCACTGTCATGTGCCCGATATAACCGCACTTGGTATCGACCCGTTCGGCGCGAACCTTTGTTTTTCTCTCGGAATCCTTCATTGGAATCCTCGTCTTCAGTATAGACTTCAAGATAAGGAACCGGAACCTGCCACGACATTTCCACGCGCATCCAGCACCTTGATTTCCACCACTTGACCGCCGTCCAGGCGGTGAGTCGCGCAGGAAATTCACGGATCATAGGCACGCACCGCCATTTCCACCCTGTTCAGAAGGCTTTCCTCCACGTGGCCGTTGCGTATGAGACTTCTTGCCGCCTGCTTGACACTCATATTGATAGGCGCAAGATTGTGAGTCGTTCCGACGATGATGTTTGCCCGGGTGATGCACCCGTTTTCATCGGTGGAGTAGTCGTGGAGGAGTGTGCCGCGCGGTGCTTCCACGCAGCCGACGCCGCGGCCGGCCCTAGGCCAGACCTCGTCTCGAACGCGCGGATCCGTGATGGAGGCATCCTCGAGAAGCTGGACCACTCGTTCGCAGGCGTACAGCAATTCAATGAGCCGGGCCCAGTGATAGAGCATGGTGGACTGGACGGGCCTGCCGAACCTCGATCGGAATTCCTCGAGTTCCGCCTGGGCCAGAGGTGTGTTGATGCGATCCGCAACATTCAACCGAGCCAGGCAGTTGCACCGGTAGATACCCCTGGGGGAATCGGGATCCATGGAAAACCCCTCTCCCCAGGCATGGGCGTACGGGAATTTGCCGTAAGACCAGGATTCGACGTGTTCTCCTATAAAATCGGTGTATTCCCGGCCTGAGAACTCGTGAAAGGATCCGTCCGCCTGCATCAGGCGCAAGACTCCGTCATGCAGAGCCAGAGCCCCGTCATCGATACCCACCATCCCGAGGAATCCGGTCCGGATCTCACCCAGGGACAAAGTGTCCGAGTCGTATTTCGAAAAGATGCGGTCCTTGGCCAGCTTCATGGCATACCTGGCAAACTCGAGCTGCTCCCTGGAGCCCTCGAGCATCTCCACCCGCTCGGCTTCACTCATGGACCGGGAGAATCCTCCTGGAACCACGGCAACAGGGTGAATCACCTTGCCCGAAAATTTTTCGATCATCATCTGGCCGCGATGGCGCATCTGCACCACTTTCCCGGCGAGTTCAGGAGAGTGCTGCACAATCCCCATGATGTTGCGGACGGAATAGTCGACGTTTGAACCCAGAACGAAGTCGGGAGCTGCAAGAAAAAAGAAATGGAGGATCTTGTCGTTGATGTGAGCCATGGTCTGCATGAGTTCACGCAGTTTGAGACCCGCCTGGGGCACCGTCGCTCCAAAGCACCCGTCGACGGCCTTGTTGGATGCAACGTGATGCTGCCAGGGGCATATCCCGCATATCCGGCTCACGATCCTCGGTACTTCCTCGGCCGCCCTTCCTTCAATGAACTTCTCAAACCCCCTCATGGACATGACATGAACCCGCGTATCGGAGACATTTCCATCCTCATCGAGATGGATGGCGATACGGGCGTGGCCTTCAATACGCGTTACAGGCTGGATCGTGATGACTCTTCCGGACCCATTGCCGGGAAGAGGATTTTCTTTTTCAGCATCCGGACGTCCGCCGTTCATTCGGAATAACCTCCGTTGCCCCCATCAACAGGCAGGCATGATCTATTCTTTCTGTTGCACCGGATGAAGTGCCGTGTATTCCCCGGGAAGTCCACCACGGCCGCTCTTCCTGTCGAGACAAAGGGATTCATCGAGGACGGTTCCGCTCCCGCAGACTCATCGACAGATCACCGGCTCTCAGGGGCGGCGGTTTCTTCCTGCTGCCTGTCCCTCGTCTTCCACCCGGGCCTGTTCAGCCTCCCGTGTGCCCCCGAAAACCGCAGGAAAGCCTGGCGATCGGGCAGGCTCCTGATGTCTATGCCGTTGCTCGCCAGAGCATTCAGCATGTCCAGCAGCTGGTTGCCGTTCTTCTGAACGGGACCATAGCAGCCCCTGCAGGGAACTCTCGCCCGGATACACTGTGGAGCCTCTCCTTTTTCTCCCGCACATCCCGCGCGCGTGACAGGCCCCATGCAGAGCAGTCCGTTTTCCAGCAGGCACTTCATTTCCGTTAAAGGCTTGTCCGCCTGATGTCTCGGGTTGCGCGTATAGCGCCTCATCTTCTGCACCGCCCCTTTGCCTTCCCTTCTGGCAGGGCAGGTGTCGCAAACGCTCTTCGTAGGCAATCGAGGCTGTTCGCCGTTCATGAGAGCGGTAAGAACGGCGGAGATATGGTCCGGGTGAGGAGGACAGCCGGGCAGGTGGACATCGACCCTGATCTTCTCATCGAGGGCATAGGTTCGGTCGAGGAGCGGCGGGACGACCACCGCAGGTGTATCGGCGGCATCGGTGGCAACCGTGGTCCGGTAATAACGCCTGAACAGTTCGTCGTTGGAAAACATATTGATCAGCGCGGGGATGCCTCCGTGCGTCGCGCAGGTCCCCATGGCCACGATGACCCGGCACTTCCTTCGCATCTCCTCTGCTATGGCCAGGTGTTCTTCATTCCTGATCCCTCCGCTGATGATCCCCAAGTCGGCTTCGGGAAATTCGAACCCGATCTTCTCCCCCATCGGTTCGAAGTACTTGTGGTCGATGAGCATGGGCATATGAACGAAACTGAGGATACGAAGGCACGCAATGAAATCCTCCCCCATGTTCAGCAGGGACATCTCGCAGCCCGCACAGCTGTTCAACCATTCCGCAGCTACCGTGAGGCGCATTCGAGGTCCTCCTTCGTCTCGCCGGACAATCCCACTCCCTGGTGGTAAGGGGATGGCCCAAGTCGTCGAACCCTGTCGGTCATTTCGGACACCGCCGATACGAAACGGTCGGCCTCCGCGGAGGAACACCAGAAAAGCCTGAACCGTTCGGGAGCAAGCCCGAGGGATTCGATCATCTGGTCTACCACGATCATTCTGGCCCGGGCCTTGACATTGCCGTCCTGGTAATGACATTCCCCCGGGTGACAACCCATGACCAGAACACCGTCCGCACCATGCTGGAAAGCCTCCATCACCAGGTTCGGATGCACCATTCCGGAACACATCACTCGAACCACCCTGATGTTGGTCGGATACTGCATTCTTGCCGTACCGGCCAGGTCCGCAGCAGCATAGGCGCACCAGTTGCATGTAAACGCCAGAATCTTGGGTTCAAAAGTCATGGATTCCCCCGTGTAAAACCCGCATGGCCGGACAATTCAACTTCGCAAAGCAGCTTCTACCTGAGCCGAAAGCTGCCGGTACGTAAAGCCGGCGACGTTTATGCCTTCTTTGGGACAGGTCGCCTGACAGGTTCCACAGCCTTTGCACTTTGCCGCATTGACGGCGATCTGCTGTTTTCGCCGGTCCCCTTCCATGACCTCGATACCGATGGCATGATAGGGACACACATCCACGCACAGGGCACACCCGTCGCACCTTGTATTGTCGACCCGCGCCTTGACGGAATCCAGGCCGATCCACCGCTGGGAGAGGACCGTTACCGCCCGGGAAACGGCGGCCTGGGCCTGGGCGATGCATTCCTCGATGGGCTTGGGATAATGTGCCACCCCCGCCAGAAAAACTCCATCGGTGGAAAAATCGACCGGGCGCAGTTTCGTGTGCGCCTCCTGCAGAAAACCGTCGGAATCTACGGGGAGCTTGTAGTATCTGGCCAGCTCCCGCACTTCCTGGTGAGGCACGACGGCCGTCGCGAGCACAACCACGTCAGCGGGAATCTTGAACGGTTCGTGCAGAACATGGTCCCAGACGACGACTCCCAGCCTGTCTTCGTTGAGCATCACGTTTGGCTTCTGGTGCAGATCGTAGTGGATGAAAACGACTCCCGATTCCCGTGCCTTTTTGTACAGTTCCTCCCGCTGCCCGTACGTCCTGATGTCCCTGTAAAGGATATAGACATCTCGTGAAGGGTCTTCCTCCTTCAGCATGATAGCCGACTGGATCGAATGCGTACAGCAGACCCTCGAACAGTAGGTCCTCCCGGGGATTCTCGATCCGACACACTGGATGAAGACGAAGCTGCGGCCGTTTCTCACCCGATCATCCCTGAGGGCATGGAGCTTGTCGAATTCGAGGGCGGTCAGGATGTTCTGCGACAGCCCGTATCCATATTCGTCGGGCTTCAATGCATGCCCCCCTGTGGCGAATACGACGACTCCATGATCCACGGTCATCGTGCCCGTCGATTTTTGAATGCTCGAACGGAAACTCCCCACGAAGCCCTCGGCACTCGAAATGGTGGCCTTGAGGTGCACAGTGATGAGATCATGTTCCTTGACCCTCGTGACCAGGCTTTCGACGTAGGACGGGATATCTTCGTTCTTCCAGGTCCTTACGAGGTGCCTGGCGTTCCCCCCCAGCTGTGAGGCCTTTTCCACGAGGTACACCGGGAACCCCTGGTCCGCCAGCCCCAGCGCCGTAACCATTCCCGTCAGGCCTCCGCCCACGACCAGTGCCTGGGGATTGATGCGCACGGAAACAGGAGAAAGAGGCTCCAGCAGCCCCACCTTGGCAACGGCCATTCGGACCATGTCCTTGGCCTTTGCTGTGGCCGCCCTGGGTTCATTGGAATGGACCCAGGCGCCGTGGTTGCGGATATTGGCCATCTCGAAAAGGCACTCGTTCAGCCCGGAGGCTTTCAGGGTTTCGCGATAGAGGGCTTCATGGCTTCGCGGAGTACAGGCGGCCACCACGACTCGATTGAGCCCCTTTTCCTGGATCCTTTGCCTCATCAGATCCTGTGAATCCTGGGAACACGCGAAAAGACTGGTCTCCACGTACGCAACGTGAGGCAGAGTCGCGGCATATGCGGAGACTTCTTCCACGTCGATTACATCGGCGATGTTCGATCCGCAATGGCAGATAAACACCCCTATGCGGAGCTTTTCCCCCGAAACGTCCCGTTCGGGAGGAAACAGCTTCTGGCGCGAGAGGCTGTATCTTACGTCCGAAAGGCGGGCAGCAGCCACAGATGCAGCCGCAGATGCCTCGACGACGGCCAGTGGGATGTCCTTGGGCCCGGAGAAGGTTCCACACACGTAAACGCCGGGCCTGACCGTATTGACGGGAGAAAACGAAGAAGTGGCGGCGAATCCATCCGCATTCATCTCGATGCCCGCGCATCGAGCCAGTTTCGACAGTTCGGGAGGTGTCTCGATTCCCACGGAAAGTACCACCAGGTCGAATTCGTCCTTGACCTGCTTGCCGTCATCCGTGATGTAGCGAAAGAAGAGATCGCCGCTGTCGCCGGCCGGTTCCAGTGAATGCACCCGGCAGCGATGGAACTTGATTCCCCGCTGTACCGCCCGGTCGTAAAAGCGCTCGAAATCCTTGCCGTGAGTCCTTACATCCATGTGAAAGATGGAAGCGTTCAGATCCTTGACATGATCCATGGCGATCATGGCTTCCTTTATGGCGTACATGCAGCACACGGAGGAGCAGTATCCATGGGAGGACTTGTTGTAATCCCGGCTTCCTACGCACTGGAGGAAGGCGATCTTGCGAATGGGTTTCCCGTCGGAGGGCCGGATGAGCTGACCTGCGGTGGGACCCGATGCAGCGAGAAGCCTTTCGAGTTCCATGGCGGTGATCACGTTCGGGAAGATGCCGTATCCCCAGGTGCTGATTCCTTTCGGATTGAAGGTGCGGTAGCCGGGCGCCAGGATAATCGATCCCACTTCGATGCTGACCAGCTTCTCGCTGTCGTTGAACCTCACCGCACCCGCAGGACAGGCTCTTTCACATTCACCGCAGGCCCCCTTGGTGATTTCCAGGCAGTGGACAGGGTCGATCTGGTACTTGAGCGGGACGGCTTGCGGATACTTGACGTAAACGGCTTTCCGGATGTTGAGCTTTTCATTGAATTCATCCCTGACCTCGACAGGGCATCTTTCGGCACATTCGCCGCAGGCGATACACCGGTCCGTGTCCACGTAACGCGGATACTGCCTGAGGTCCACCGTGAACTGACCCAGTTCCCCTTCGACCCTTTCCACCTCGGTGAGGGTCATCAATTCGATGTTCAAGTGCCGACCGCACTCCACCAGCTTGGGCGACAGGATTCACATGGAACAGTCGTTGGTGGGAAAGGTTTTGTCCAGCTGAGCCATGATCCCGCCGACGGCGCCCGATCGTTCCACGAGGTAGACATAGTACCCGCTGTTGGCCAGATCCAGGGCCGCCTGCATCCCGGCGATGCCCCCCCCTACCACCATGACGGCACCGATCTTTTCACGCAACATCATCATGATTCTACTCCTGCCCCCCGCCGGCCGTGCCGGCCCGTGCACCGGGGAGAATCAAGGAATCCGCCACCAGTTCCCAAAGGTACTTCACTTCGATATCGAGATCGTACTCCCTGCGAAGGCTCTTCATAATCTGGTCACGACAGTTGTGGCACGTCGTGATGACCAGTTTCGCCCGGCTGTTCTCGATCTGGCGGGCCTTGAATCGTCCGTAAAAGACCCGCTCCTCCTTGAACGGCATCGCCCAGGCTCCGCCTCCAGCTCCACAGCAGTAATTCCCCTCCCGGTTGGGATACATGTCCACAAAGTCGGCGGCACACTGCCGGGTGATCCATCGGCCTTCCTCGAAATAACCGTGGCCGAACTGCTTGAGCGATTTCCGGCCGTAATTGCAGGAATCGTGATAGGTGGTGAGGGCCGTGTGACGGGCAGGATCCACCCTAATCCGGCCCTCCTCGAGATAGCGCACAAGAAGGTCAAAAACCGAGATGAATTCGAAATTCTTGAGTTCATCTCTGAACCAGCGATTCAACCCGTACCGGGTTGCATAGTATGCATGACCTCATTCAGGAAGAAGAAGCGTCCTGCATTTCAGCCGATGCATGTTTTCGACCAGGCGGCCCACAATGGTCTTCAGTGCGTCGTCATCCCCCGTAAACAGTCCCCAGTTGACCCCTTCCCAGTAATCCGAAGGTATCGTCCAGGACTCCCCCGCGGCATGAAAGATCTTCCACCAATACTTCATGTCATCGGGTTCGGCAAAAGGTTCTTTCGAATTGATCGTCACAAGGAGGTTGGCTCCTTCGACGTCAACGGGCGCGGTAAAGCCCGGACACCCCTCGTCATGAAGTTCGCGGGAAACCTCGTTGAGCAGGGACACGAAGTCGTTCCGGGGAATGCCCAGGTTGTTGCCTTTTTCAAGGCACATGAGCACCCCTTTGTGCAGGGGGCCCGGCACCCTGGATCGCTCCCTCAATCCCCGCACGCGATGCAGCAACGCCACAATCTCGACATTCATCGGGCAGGCCTCCTCGCACTTGCCGCACAACGTGCACTTCCACGGCCACTGGGAGGCGACAAGCTGCTCGTCCAGCCCCAGTACCGCCATGCGAACCGCCTTGCGGGGATCAAAACCATCCACCCCCGAAACCGGGCAGGCGCTGGCACAACTCCCACAGGTGAGACAAACGTCCCCCCATTGAGAAGTATCGAGCAGCCGCTCCGACCTCCTGCCAATGGGCCTCACGTTCTCTTCCAGGACTCCCACCTCACGAGTGGTGACGGGAGCCCCGGGAACATACTTCAATTTCAGGGAAGACCGGTCGATGCCGAACTCCTGGCACAGCTTTCCGAACTCGGCTTCCGTGATGAGATATCTCTTGCCGGACATGCTGCGCGCAGGCAGCTTGCCGCTCTTCACCCAGTTGCGTATCGTGTTGCGATGGACTCCGAGTTGATCCGCCAGCTGGCCTATGCGAATGACTATCATTGCATCCCCCCGATTTGCTCCAGCAACCACGTGCACGCCGCGGGAACCGCCGCCGTCACCTCGGAAGACATCCCCGGCCCCACCTCTTCCGGTATACTCCCCGCCTGAACCGCAAGAATCCTCACCTTGACCCCCGCACTTTCTTGAAGTTCCCTGAGCAGATTGACGGAAGGAAACTGGTGAAGTGAAAAATCATGGACTTTGAGTGCAGGGATCTGATCGATCTCCAGTTCAAAGATCTCCCCCGCTGTGCGAGACGGAAGGCAAACGGCGTCAACCACAAAGATGCACACGGGCTTGGACGGAAAGAGCAGAAGATCGAAAAGGATGTTCCGTATACCTGTCCCTACATCCATGGCCACGACATCTTCCGGAAGACGGTAATGCTCAAGCAGATGCTCGATGACCGCGGGGCCGAAACCGTCATCCCCGAACAGGGTGTTTCCGCATCCGAAAACCAGGACCGGTTTCCCATACATCTCCCCAATCCCGACCTCCGCCCCCATGCCCCACCCGCATTTCTTCATCCTCTTCCACCCCCATTTTTCTTGTGCACAATGTGCACTTATTGCACAATTCATATTCTTTATTGGGGTTGGCTGTCAATATGCAAATGATCACAAAGTCATTTTATGGATCTTCCTCCCAACAGGTCGCAGCCACGGGCTTCGGTTCTTTCCAAGAGTTCACCCGGAGTGCAGAATCTTACCACATGTTGCCCCGGGCATGCACTTCAATTGTGCATAGAACAAAATGCTTCCATTGCACAGGATGCATGAAACAGCTTGTGCGAAAAGATCGCCGGGCAGGCAGATCGAGGGAAACATGTCTTTGTCACCGGAAGAGAGCCGAAGCGTACCGCATCGATGTCCGCAGATCGATCCACCTTTATTTCCCGGTTGTTTGCAGGAGTTCTATGCATTTGAATGGGAGGAGATCTCCGTTTGTGATAGTGTCTTTATTCATTAGAGCGGGCGGGGATCAGCGCATTTCGGCGGCGCCTTCGAAAACGAGGGCAGCCGCTCTCTGGAACGCAGCAGCCTGCTCTTCTGTCGAGAGGTCAGGGACGAACATGGTCTGGAAAGGATGAGAATGAAGCGAATCCTTCTGTATTTCATGGTTGCCGCCTGCTGCCTGAACCCTGCAGGCTGTGCGAGTGCTCCCCAGAACACCGTTACCCAGTTTTCCACCATTGACGCTCTCCTCGCAGGCGTCTATGAAGGTCAAACGACCTGCAGCCGGCTTCTCGAATACGGGGATTTCGGAATCGGCACCTTCGACAGCCTTGACGGTGAAATGATCCTGCTTGACGGGAAGATTTACCAGGTGAGGGCGGACGGGAAGGTTTATCGTCCTTCAGCGGACCACACCCTTCCTTTTGCATGCGCGGTGGCATTCAGGAAGGACCTTTCCCTTCCCGTTTCAACGGATACGGACTTCGGGGGCATGGAGAGGCTCGTCGACAGGGCGGCACCGAACATGAACCTGTTCTGTGCGCTGCGGATCGAGGGCCACTTTGCATTCATGAAGGTGCGAAGCGTGCCGGCTCAGAGGAAGCCCTATCCTCCCCTCACGGAAGTCACAAAAAACCAGCCCGTATTCGAACTGGAGCGAATCAAAGGGACGATCGTCGGGTTCCGGGCGCCTCAGTTCGCAAAGGCCATCACGGTTCCCGGATATCACCTGCATTTTCTTTCCGAGGACTTTCAGGCAGGAGGTCATGTTCTCGATTTTTCCATGATGAGTGGAACCGTGGAGGTGGACCTGTGTAACAGGTTTCTGCTGGTACTGCCTGGAGAAGAAAGCTCCTTCGGTTCGGCGGACCTGACCAGGGACCGGTCCGCTGAACTCGAAAAAGCGGAGAAATGACTGAAAGCAGGCGATGCAGCGAGGTGCCGGACAAGGGCGGTTTACTTGAACGTTTCCGCAAGCTCCTGGATCACCCCGGCCATCTTGTCGAACTCTTCCAGTCTCTTTTTCGCCCTGTCCAGGTGCGGTCCCGCTTCCGGATCGCCGTGGCGTTCCAGTGCCCGGGTCGCCCAGTTCAGGACGTAGGGGCTTTCGTGTTCCATAAGACTGACCAGCAGGTCGAAGCTCTGCCGGGTACGGATATTGCCGAGTACGGCTGCAAGGCCGACTTTGAGTTCGTCAAAGGCGGGGTTTTCATTCCAGACCTCCCGGATCTCCTCCACGGCCACATCGCCGAACGTTTCCAGGCAGGAAAGGCACTTCTGCGAAAAATACGGAAAACGAAACATAGAAAGCTCGGCCAGCAGGCGAACGCACTCACGGGTGCCGCACGCATGCAGCAGGTCGGGAACGAAAAGGCTTGCCCACGTAAAGCAGTAGGTGAGAGGGAGGAGGTAAGGGACAGCCGCTTCCCCTTCGGCCCGAATCCTGTTCAAAACGGGGGCCAGGGCCTCGATGCGGGCCTGATAACCCTCTTCCTGGCGCGCAGGGAACCGGTTCGTGTCGTTGGCCGCCTGGAGTCCGTCGACTATCGCGGCCGGGCCGGAATCAGCCGCCGCCGGAAACTTTTCCCGGTAGACTCTTGCCCTGTTGGCAATCCAGAACTTGTCGAGCCAGGTGGACGGTGAATAGAAGTGAACCATCTGGGCACGGTCCAGGCCTTCACGCTTGTGATAGCCGTTTTCCTGGTAAAATGCCTTCTCTTCCACCGCAACCTGCCATCGGCGCCGGGTCACATGAAAGGCACTGTCGTAATCGCCCGTGGCAAGGCAGGCGTTGACAAGGATGTCATGAAAGCGGTCATCTTCCGGATAGACTTCGATCATGCGGGAAGCAAGGCGCATGACCCTGCCGTAGTCCCGGGCATAGAGTAATTCAAATCCTTTTCTGACTTCCTCTTCGATCTTCCGGCGAAGTCCGGCTTTTTCCTCCATCTCCCTGACTTTGTCAGGGGGAAGGCTCTTTCTGGCTTCCTCATGCCTGGGCAGGCAGCATTTCTTGTATTTCTTCCCCGAACCGCACGGGCACGGGTCATTGCGTCCAGCTTTTTCGGCGGCGAAGTGGTCCTGGAGAGCCATCTGCCTTCTCGATATCTGGTACGCTTCGAACCTGGATTCCAGTTCGGAGCGGGTGATTCCGTAGCGCCTGCAGACAACTTCGGGATCAGTACCCTGCAGCAGATCGAGAACAGGCTGCATGAGATTGTGAGGATCCGTCGAGGAGAACGGCCGGCTGTTGTCCATAAGATTCTTCCTTTCAGGGCATTGCGGGTCATCCTGTCCCCCATGGGACTGCCAGGGGGAAACGTGCAGGGTTTTTTAACAGTTTATTTCAGGCAAGTCAAAGTGTTCCAAATTTGAGCATCGAACCCGATGATCCTTGACGCACTTACCGCAAACAGATAAGGTAACTGCAAACACATCGAGAGAGAGAGGGCAATAAGAGATGCTCCATGATGACGACGCATGCGAAGGATTGTCTGCCAGCCTCGAAGACTACCTCGAAGTCATCTTTCACCTGGAACAGTCCAACCGTGTTGCAAGGGCCAAGGACATTGCCGACCAGATGAGCGTTCAGCGGGCATCCGTCACCGGTGCACTGAAGGCGCTGGCCGGCCGGGGACTCATCAATTACATACCCTACAGTTTTGTCACGCTGACCGCAGCCGGGAGGGAAATTGCGCGGGATATCATCCACCGGCACAACACCCTGAGGGAATTCTTCGTCACGGCTCTGCAGTTGAGTCCGGAAGATGCCGAAGCAAACGCCTGCCGCATCGAGCACGCTATCGACCCGGCGGCAATCGAGCGGCTCGTGCATTTCCTCGAATTCATCCACATCTGCCCTCGAACAGGCATCGACTGGTTCGACGCCTTCGCCCGCTATTGCACGAAAGGAACCAGAACTTCCGACTGCATGAAATGCCTGCAGAAATGCATGGATCGTACAACCGGATCGAATCGTCAGGATGAATCCTGAGCCTCCCTGGCACGTTCATCCCCCTTGGGCGCAGAGTGCGCATGGAAGGACCGGGTGACATAATCCAGGTATGCCGAGCTTTCCTGGTAGGCGGTCCGGCAAAATGGACCCAGGTGGTCTGCACTCTTCCGGAAATCCTCGATAAATCCTTCCAGGTTCTCGCTGCCGTACCAGTTTTCGTAGCTTTCGAGACCTTCCTTGAGAAGAGTCAGGATATTCCGGGTGTACGGGTTCATCTGGGTGATGGCCGAGTAAAGAGCGGGGTTCTGGGCAAAGATCCTTCCCAGGAGATTGATTTCAAGCCGATAGCTCGGACTGGTGTATTCCAGGGTGTCGGAAATGTCCACTCCCAGCTCCCTCAATACCCTGCCCGTGAGCATCGTGGTCATGTGAAACAGCACCTGAATAACGCTCATCATGCGGTCGTGTTCTTCCGGCGTGCATTCCTTCACCTTGATCCCCATCCGGGTGAAAAGACCGCGGAGAAACTCCCATGCCTCCCGTTCAATGCGCACCGGGCATGCCACCAGTGTCTGCCCTTCGAAGGATGAGATCCGTCCACCGAACATGGGGTGGAGCCCCAGCACCTGGGAGGAGGACCGCAGCATCTCTTTCACAGGAGCCACCTTGAGGCTGCTCAAGTCCATCAGAAGGTGCCTGGAATGCACGTACGGCAGGAGGTCCCGGATGATGGGAACCGTTCTATGAAGAGGTACGGCGAAAAGAACCATATCGGAGGCCTCGATGACCTCACGCGCATCGGGCGGAGCACCGACATCGGCTGCAATCACCTTGTAACCGCACTGTCTGAAGAAGTCGGAAAAGAGGCGGCCCATTTCACCCCGACCGCCTATCACTCCGATTATCCGCCCCGGCTCCCAGAAGGGCGGATGCCTCGTCCTGTCTTTTTCCTCGCAACCGGTCAACCGGTGTTCTCCTCTCCTGCACGCAGGTTGATTCTCATCCATCCAGTTCGAACCTTCAACAGGCGTCCCTTATGCCAACCGATCCGTGAAAAAACCTGGCACCGGATCCTCCTATATGCTGCGGCCGACCGCTTTGGCCACGAGTCGGCATTCCTCCATCAGTTTCGTGAATGCAGACGGACGCAGGGACTGAGGCCCGTCGCTCAAGGCCTCCTCGGGCCGCACATGCACCTCGATGAGCAGACCGTCCGCCCCGGCCGCGATGGCAGCCTTGGTCATGGCGGGAACAAGGTCGACCCTGCCCACCGCATGACTCGGGTCCACGATCACGGGGAGGTGAGTCAACTGTTTAAGCAGAGGGACAGCACTGATGTCAAGCGTATTACGGGTTTCCGTCTCGAAGGTTCGGATTCCCCTCTCACACAGGATCACCCTTTCGTTGCCCTGAGCCAGGATGTATTCGGCAGACATGAGGAATTCCTTGATGGTCGAACACAATCCCCGCTTGAGAATGACCGGCTTGTCGATATTCCCCACTTCGGTGAGCAGCCTGAAGTTCTGCATGTTTCGAGTGCCGATCTGCACGACATCCGCGTACTTGCACACCAGAACGGTGTCTCGGGGGTCCATGAGTTCCGTCACCACCTGAAGGCCCGTCCTGTCTCTGACTCCTGCAAGAAACTTGAGGGCCTTTTCACCCCACCCCTGAAAACTGTAGGGAGAAGTGCGCGGCTTGAAGGCTCCGCCCCGAAGGAAGCAAACCCCCGAAGGCAGCAGAGACTCGGCGATTTCCTCCAGGACCTCCCTGCTCTCCACCGCACAGGGCCCGGCAAACACATGGATGTGCTCGCCGCCGATCTGCCGGCCGTTCACGTTGATAACCGTATTCTCCCGTTTGAACTCCCTGCTCACCAGCTTGTAAGGCTTCAGGATGGGAAGAACCGACTCCACCCCGGGCAGCGATTCGATAGGGACCTCTCTCAACACCCGCTCGTCGCCGATCGCCCCCACGATGGTCCGGTGCTCACCCTTCGATATGTGAGCTCGCAGGCCGAGGTCTTCAAGACGGCGAATGATTCGGTGAAGATCTTCTTCGTCATGGTCGGGTTTCAGTACAATAATCATGGGTTCCGTTTCCTTCTCAAAATCGTGAATGATGATAAAACCTGGAGAGAAGCTCCAACACCCGCTCAAGCGGTCTGATGCCCCTTCCCGTCAACAAAAAAGGCCACGGACAGGATCAGGTCCGCAGCCTCCAGGTTTTCCAATGGAACCCCCAAAAAACAAAAAGCCGCGGATCATCTCAGGATATCCACGGCTTGATAAATCTCTTCAGGACTGTTACAGGCGGCGCATACCCCAAGTCTCCCCGTTGGCGCAGAAGCAATAATAATAATAAAATCGATAAGAGGCATGCATAGCGTGTAATCTCCTTGAATGTTGTCGAAGCTTAATGGGAAGTCGGGGAGTTTGTCAAGCGTTTTTTGTCCTGTAAACAAGCGGGCTTGGAAAATATCGGCATTGTGGTAGACTCTTTACGTTTGCCGACGCACTGTGCACTTTGATCCATCAACCGTTCATGACTGCCGGAAGCCTTCTCCCGATGCAAAAGCCGTTGAGCATACTGGTGATCGACGACGAACCTCTGACTCTCCAGTTGTTTGTGGAGAACCTGAAGATGGAAGGCTACGACGTCCTGCTGGTTTCCAGCGGCACACAAGCAGTATCCTGCGCACGAAAGCGCGAATTCGACGTCGTGATCACGGACCTGGCCATGCCCGGCATGAGCGGGATGGACGTTTTGTCCTATTTCACCGAGAATCACCCGGAAACTTTTGTGATAGTCGTAACCGGCTACGGCACTATTGAAACGGCTGTCAGAGCCATGAAACGGGGCGCTTTTGATTACCTGTCCAAGCCCGCCAACCTCGACGAACTCCTCTTCACCCTGCGAAGGGCCCGTGAGATCAAGGAACTGAAGGACGAAAACCTCCGCCTTCGTTCTCAAATCCAGGAACAACACCGCTTCGACAAGATCATCGGCCGCAGCCAGGCCATGCAGATTCTTTACGGCATTATCCGCCGGGTCGCCGGAACTCACTCGACCGTACTCATTATGGGTGAAAGCGGAACCGGCAAGGAACTGATTGCCAATGCCATCCACTACCACAGTGAACGGAGAGACATGACTTTTGTTCCCATCAACTGTGGAGCGATCCCTGAAGAACTGCTTGAAAGCGAGCTTTTCGGACATGAGAAGGGAGCCTTCACGGGGGCATTGAGAGAGCGCAAGGGACGCTTCGAACTTGCACACGGAGGCACTATACTCCTGGATGAGATCGGGGAGATGAGTCCAAAGCTTCAGGTCAAGCTGCTTCGCTTTCTCCAGGAAAAGAAGTTTCAAAGACTCGGCGGTTCCCGGACCATCGAAGTGGACGTGAGAATACTGGCGGCCACCAACAAGGATCTCGAGAAGGCAGTGGCTGCAGGGGAGTTCAGGGAGGACCTCTTCTATCGACTCAACGTGATCCCCATCTCCGTTCCTCCTCTGAGGCAGCGGGAGGGGGACGTTCCTCTTCTCGTGCACCATTTCTTGAGGCAGCACTGCAACCAGAAGCAAATGCAGCCGAAAAGAATTTCAAACGACGCTCTGGAGTGCCTCGAACGATATCATTGGCCCGGAAACGTGCGGGAACTGGAGAATGTCGTGGAACGACTCATCATCATGACGGAGGGCGATGAAATCCGGGTCGATGATCTGCCGATGCGCATGCGGATGCATCATGGTGAGGGAACCAGGCATTATGAAATCGGGGAGGGAGGCATCAATCTCAGGGAAACCATCGAGGAACTCGAAAACCGCCTGATCCTGGAAGCGCTGGAAAAGGCTGGAGGGATCAAACAGAAGGCGGCCAGGCTGCTTGGCCTTAACCGGACCACCCTGATCGAAAAAATGAAGAAAAAGAACATCAAATGCCCCGGCAGCCCATCCTGAACAGTTTCTTCCGCTTCCGTTATGCTTTTCTTTCTCAATAGATCGCCTGCTTGATCCATTTATACATCACTTGACAATGCCCTCGGACATGGTGTACCAGGATGATCGGGGAAACTTCCGAATCATCGGTTTTACGTTCTCCCCACCGGTCTCGATCCGTGCAAGCGATCGCTCTTCTTGAAAACAGAGAACCGACGCGGGAATCGACACGATCCTGCCCCCCCTTGTCCCGCTCCACTCAATGACGGGCAAGTCTGGACGGACCTGTGGTGTCCGGTTATCTTTCGTTGATTTGACATCCTTTATTGACTGTGTCTCCAGGAAGCAGGATCCGATATCGGAACGTGCAACGCTTTCCTCCGAACCGGATTCAACAGGAGACCGGGTGAGGCTCATGACAACACCGCCCGATGAAAAGGCAATCGCTTTCAATACCGATCGGCCGAAGAACCACATCATCATGAAGTTCGTCCTGGTCTTCGTTGCCGTCGCCTGCGTGTCTATGCTTCTCTACCAACTGGACTGCGTCCAGGTCTTCCTGAAAAAGGACAGGCTCATCCAATTCCTGGATACTTTCGGACCCTGGTCGTTTGCGGGATTCATTCTGCTGCAGGCGGTACAGGTCATCGTGGCCCCTATCCCGGGCGATGTAACGGGCTTTCTGGGAGGCTTCCTGTACGGCCCGTACCTGGGCCTGATTCTTTCAACCGTCGGCCTGACTCTAGGCTCCTATGCAGCATTTGTTCTTTCCAGGGTTTTCGGAAGGCCGTTTGTCGAAAAATTCGTCTCCAAATCCACGATGAATCGCTTCAACTACCTTCTTCACCATAAAGGCGCTTTTCTTGTTTTCCTTCTGTTTCTCATCCCCGGCTTCCCGAAAGACTACCTGTGCTACATCCTGGGTCTCGGAGAAATCTCCACCGCGGAATTCCTGATCCTTGGCGGAGGAGGACGCCTGTTCGGAACGGTGCTGCTCACTCTTGGAGGCAACTACATCCGGCTGCACCAATACGTGAAGCTTTCGATCCTGGTGGGAGCCGCAATCGTGGTCCTGCTGATCGCCATCGCCTACAAGGACAGGCTCGAACGGATGTTCAGACTCCACCACTTGAAAAACGCCCGCAAAAGAAACGCGAGGCTGACACGCAACGGCCTGCGCAACTGACTCTGCTTCATCCCGTGAGGAGACTTCCTCCATAACAGCCGCGGTGATAAGGGCTGTTCGGCCTTCCTTGTGCAGGGCGAAAAATTTTTCGCCCCTACAGGTGCATCGACAATGAATCTTATTGCGTGAATACGATTCGGCACGATCACCCATTCATCCCCATCTTTTCTTCAACAGCGACCCAGGGATCGGGCCGGGAGGCGGTTCACCGGCCCGCCTGTCCTTTTTGCCAGAATGACGGTGTGATGCAGGGATGACGTTGTGATGCGGAAGAAGTTGATCGTAGGAATGACATTCTCGCGGGTGTATTTCAACTTTGTGCGACAACGGTCCGGGTACGCGTTTATGAGAGAATGCCGGACGGACCTCTTTTCTCATCGCGCCATGCTTCCGGCATGGGTTTCCCGTCCCGAGACCCACGAGAAACCTGTGCGGCGCAAGGTCCCGTCGTGACTTCCCATTTCACGGAGTCACCCTGTTTGCCTGTCGGGATCCTGGAGACAATCCAGGAACTCAAACCCCGACAAACGCGCGGGGACTGGTATTTCATGCTTGCAAACGGGGAAAAGATTCTTATGATGATTGTCACCAACATTGATCTTTCCTCAAAGCGGTATAGATTATTATGAGATACAATGACTCCAGGAACTACGCCTATGTGATTCTGTGTTGCGTCATTGTTGCCGTATGCTTCAGTCTTATTTCAGGGTGCACCAGGAAGTCATGCCCTGCACCATATTCGTACCATCAGAGTCCGCCGCCGACCGCCACTCCTTCAACACCGCCTCCCCCCGGCCAACCGCCTGCGCTTAACCGCAAGGGCACCACGGTGCTTCAGCAGAAACTGGCCAAGATTGATACTCCGGGGGATGTGACACACGAAGTGGGACCTCTTGAAACCATCTGGCGCCTGTCCAAGATGTATGGAGTGCCCATGGACGCCATCTACGCGGCCAACGGGCTGCGTCCGGGTGATACCATAAAGAACGGCCAGAAGCTCATCATCCCGAATGCCCGGGCCATCAAACACGTCGTGACTCTCTACCCCGGCAACAACTGGAAGTACATTATCATCCACCATACCGGGACGGAGATCGGCAACGCCAATATCATTCACAGGTCGCATGGAGACCGGGGTTTCTGGCAGGGTCTCGGTTATCATTTCCTCATAGACAACGGTACGCTGGGAAAGGGAGACGGCCAGATCGAGATGTCTCCCCGCTGGATCAAGCAGCAGAGTGGAGCACACTGCAAGGCGGGCGGCATGAACGAAACCGGAATAGGTGTCGCCCTGGTAGGGAACTTCAACCAGGAACCCCCCACAGCCAGGCAGATCGAATCCCTCAACTATCTTCTGAGAATGCTGTCCAATTACTATCACATTCCATCTTCGAATATCATGGGACACCGCGATGTGCCGGGAGCCAACACCGACTGCCCCGGCCGGCGCTTCCCCTGGCCTGTCATCCGGCAGGCTCTTTCCAAATATTAGGTCCCGTATTAAGCGCTCTCCCAGCCGTTCAGCGGCACCACCTCCTTGTGCGGATTTCGCCCGGACATATGTTGGATATTGCTCTTCGCGCCGAATTCGTATATATGTCAATGATATGTTTGTTTTACTTTGTGCGTGCTGTCTGGATGTATCGAAAGTGCAAGGAGGATCGCATGAATGAGCTCCTGGCACCCGGGGGCAGCCTCGATATGGTCGAAGAGGTCTTTGCCCGGGGTGCCGACGCCGTTTATGTCGGGTCGAAGGGATTCAGCCGCAGGAAATGCGCATGGGAACTGGAGGACTCACAGATACGCGAAGCCATCCAGATGGGCAGATCGCGGGGAGGCAGGGTACGCATTGCCATAAACGCTGAAATTCCTGCAGAAAAATCCGCTATTCTTCTTGCCAAGATTGAAAGGTACGCTCTCTGGGGCGCCGAAGGCGTGATTGTCAAGACACCCCGCGTCATGCAACTGGTGAGGAGCCGTTTTCCTCAACTGGTCATTCACGCCAGCGTAGGATGCAATATTCAAACCCCGCGCCAGATGCTCGAATACAGGGATTACGGAGCCTCGCAGATCGTCGCCGCCACCGAGATCGACAGCATCGAGAAGCTCAGGACGTTCAAGGAATCCGCAGATCGTCTCGGACTCGCAGCGGAAGTACTCGTACACGGCAACAGGTGTGTGGGTGGTGTGGGCAACTGTTCTTTCCACGAACTGATCAGCGATTCCTATATCCGGCATGTCCACAGGGACGAGGACGGCAACGAAATCGTTGAATATGAGGGCTGGCCCGACAGGAGCGGCAGCTGCTTCAGGCTCTGCCTGCTTACCGATGAACAGAGGCACAAGATCCTGAAACAGCGACGGCACAGCGATGCGGAAATCGAGGCGATCAACGACCGCATTCGCCGTCACCCCAATGTGGCTTTTGTCATCAATCGGAAGGAATTCTGGGATTACCTGGATCTCGGCCTGGCGACCATCAAGGTGCAGGGACGCGAATATGCGGTGAGCCTTATCGGGCGCATGATCTTTATCTACAGGTCCCTTATCGACGCCCACCGGTCCGGAAGTGCCTGGGACGATCCAGCCCTTGTCCCGCTCATGGATGAACTCGACGATATAGGCGCCGACCGCGATCGGGCTCGAATGGAAAAAACCCGGGAACTCCACCGCAACATCAGGGGCCTTTATACATGACTGCCTGAGCCTGCGCAGAGCTGACCAAGCAGAATCCCGGCGAGCTTCCTGCTCGAACCCGGGCGTCGAGCCATCAGGGCTCGCGCCCCCCCCCGGATCCTTTCTCTTTCCCCGGGGTTCCCCAGCCATTCATCCAGGACGTCTTTCAATTCCTTCGGCGTGGCTGCCCTTCTGCCGCACCCGCTTTCCACCAGTTCTCTTTCGATATCCGGAAAATTGAAAAGATGCGGCCCCCAGACCACCGGCTTCTCGTGAGCCACGGCTTCAAGGGGATTGTGGCCGCCCAGCGCCACCAGGCTGCCTCCTATGAAGGCTATATCTGCAACAGCATAGAAATCTTTCAGTTCCCCCATGGTATCCAGGATGTAAACCGCGTGTCCCGACGCGGACTCACCCGCAGACCGCGCTGCCACGGACAGGCCCGTTTCTCTGCACAGGGCGGCAATGCGGTCCACTCGCCGCACCTGCCTTGGAGCCAGCACGAGCAGCAGGTCCCGGTGGCGGCTCCGAAGCTCCCGGTGTACCTCGACCAGAACCCGCTCCTCACCGTCGTGAGTGCTGCCCGCAATCCAGGCGGGGCGCCCGGCCTCGATCCCCGAACTCTTTCGCAGCGCCGCCAGCGCGTCCTCATCGAGAACCGCGGCCGAGGAATCGAACTTCAGGTTGCCCGCAGTGTGCACTCGATCCTTCTGTGCAATAAGATATTCAAAACGCTTCCTGTCCTGGTCCGACTGGACAAAGACCAGGTCGAAAAGCTCGTAGACCGGCTTCAGGAAATGACTGAAGCGGTGAATCCTTTTGAACGATTTCGGTGAAATCCTGCCGTTGACCAGGGCAATGACCGTATCTCGGCGCTTCAATTCGAAGAGCAGGTTGGGCCATATGTCGGTCTCGACAAGCACGAAAAGGCGGGCGACGATGCGGCTGGCAAGAATCGAAACCACCCCGGGGAAGTCATGAGGGGCATAGAAGAACATGTCGACGCAATCGGCCAGGTGCCGCCTCGCCATGGCCTGCCCGGCCGGGGTTGCCGTCGAGAAGACGATCTCGATTCCGTCGCATTCCTTTTTGATCTCCCTGACCAGGGGAACAACGGACAGGGTCTCCCCGGCCGAGAGGGCATGAAACCAAACGCGCTTGCTGGAAAAGGGCAGACTTGGAGGCAGATCGAGCCCCATGCGGGATCGAAAGCAGGCGGAATGCCTGCCATCCTTAAGATTCCCCAGAAGGTAACGGAGCAGGAGAAAGGGCCGGCAGAAGGTCAGGCAGAGGTTATAAATTCGCAGGATTCGAGGCAGTGCCTCACCCGCCCGATCTCCATCCGCCGCAAACGCTCGACTATCTTTCATCGCCAGCCACTTTATCGCCCCGTCTCCGGCATACTCATCCTTCACCAACTCACCGCACTCCTTCCCGCAGGCCATCCGGTATCTGTCGCCTTGCCTGTTCGACCACTCCGATCCCCATGGTCTCCAGCACAAGCCCGGCAACCCGGTCGGCAACCCCCGGTTTCCCGAGGCGGCTTTGCACCGACAGAAGCGCCTTCCGCTGTGATTCGAGCAATTCGGGTTGCCGCAAATATGCCAAAGCGTGTGCCGCCATGGAGACAGGATTGGCTTCCTGCTGCAGAAGTTCCGGCACGATGGAGCCGCCCGCGATCAGGTTCGGAAGGCCGACGTATTCCACTCTGATCAAGTGACGGCCCAGGTGATAGCTGAGATTGGAAACCCGGTTGAAAATGATCATCGGGGTTCCAAGAATGGCAGCTTCCAGGGTCACGGTTCCTGAGGCCGTGATGACCAGGTCGCAGGCCCGAATGACTCCATAGGTGTCTCCGGCCACCACCTGCACGGGAAGACCCGACTCCTCGAATTCTTTTCGCAGGTGTCGAGGGTCGAGAGTCGATGCCACGGGAACGGCGAAGGAGATCCCTGGAACACGGTCTGCAAGGATGCTGGCGGTTTCCTTGAGAAGCGGCAGGAGCAGACGGATCTCGCTCCGCCTGCTTCCGGGAAGAAGGCCCACGAGAAACGTTGTCGAGGCATGCCGGTATCGCGCGGAAGCATCCTCCCGCGAGGGCGCCGATCCCATGACGTCGAGCAAAGGGTGTCCGACATATTCGACCTGCACACCGTTTCGCCCGTAGAAGTCTTTTTCGAACGGCAGTATGACGGCCATCCTGTCGACCAGACGTTTCACGGAACGGATTCGCCCGGTTCTCCAGGCCCAGAGCTGAGGGCTGACATAATAGAAGACTTTTAGACCGAGTCCTCGAGCAAGTCGGGCCAGGAGGAAATTGAAATCGGGAAAGTCGATCAAAACGACGACATCAGGGCGGTTTTGTAGGATGTGCGAACTCAACACCCGCCAGGCTCGAAGGATTTCTCCCGCGTGGCGTCCCACTTCCACGAGGCCGACTACGGCCAGATCCCGGTTGTTCACCAGGACCTCGGCTCCGGCCTCTTCGAGCAGAACGCCTCCAAGGCAGCTGATCCGAGCCGCGGGATGCAGATGATGGATCGCCCGCACCAGATTCGATCCGTGCAGATCCCCCGATGCCTCTCCCGCGCTTAGAAAGATCCTGGGACGACTACTGGCGACAGGTCGCATTTCCCCCGCATCTGTGCTTCAATCTGCCGAGAAATACCGAGTGCCACGGCAAGCGCTCTCCGCCCCTGCCTCCCATCCACCACGGGCTCCTTCCCCTCCCTGATCGCCTGGAGGAAAGAACTGATCTCTTCCTCGAGGGCATCTCGTTCCTCGATCTCGAGTTCTTCCATGGAAATCTCCGGGAAACCGGCCTCGTCCGCTTCCTTTTCCCTGTAAACAGCGTATGCCCTCTTTTTTGCATAATCAGCGGCAACGTAGCAGTCACCCTGAAAAATGCGGAGCTTGCGCAGGTTTTTCGTCGAAATGCGGCTGGCGGTCAGATTCGCTATGGCTCCGTTGGCAAACTCCAGGCGCACATTCGCGATATCGGGCAGATGAGTGAGAACCGGAATACCGGAGGCCCGGACATTCTCCAGGGGAGACTCGATGATATGGAGGGCGATGTCGATGTCATGAATCATGAGATCAAGGATCACGTCGACTTCGAGTCCTCGTTCGTTGAAAATGGAGAGCCGGTGGGCCTCCAGGAACATGGGGCTGTTGAGCCTGGGTTGAATGGCCGAAAACGCGGAATTGAAACGTTCGAGGTGGCCGATCTGGAGGATACACTTCTTCTTTTCGGCAATGTCGATCAACCGATCGGCTTCTTCCACGGTCCGGGTCATCGGTTTTTCGAGCAGCACATGCACCCCGGCGGAAAGAAAGTCCCGTGCAATTTCATAATGACTCGGCGTGGGAGTAACGATACTCACCGCATCCACCCGGCCGAGCAATTCCCTGTGATCCGTCACGGCTTCGGTATCGACCTCCGCAGCCACCCTGCGTGCCTGTTCCGGATCGATATCCACCACTGCAACCAGGTCGGCTTCAGGCAGCCGGGCATACTTCATGGCATGGAAGCGCCCCAGGTATCCGACTCCCACCACACCGATGCGCATGGCGTCTTGCCTCGGCCTGCGGACAAAGGCCGTGGAAACGCCGGGAGCGGCGGTCCGCTGCTGCGCGGGAACAGGGAGCGAACCGGCTGCAGCCGGGCCTTCGACCCCACGAGCGCCTGCATCCTGCTGCCCGTCTCTTTTCACCACGATGGAAATCCCCGCCGAATCGGCGGCATCGATCATCCTCTCCCGGTCGAACATGAGCGTTCTGTCGGCTTCAACAACCAGCACCTTTGCGCGCACTCTCTTCATGGTCTCGATGGTGTCAAAACCCACCGCAGGAACGTCAAACCTCAGGTCCTGGATAGGCTTGCTCACCTTGACCACTACAGCTCCTTCGCGACAGAGCCGACCTCCACGGAGTATGGTCGAGTCGGTGCCGTCGATTCCCTCGACGGCCAGCACGGCCTGGTCCTTGACCACCAGGCACTGCCCGATATCCAGGTTTCCGATGGCCTTGGCCATGGCCCAGCCGAAGGTGATATCCGCCTGCTCGCGTCGATTGGGCTTGCGCCGAGTCAGAATGCCCTCGGGGGAGAGCAGGGACGGCAGGAAAAGCGTCGACGGCTCGATGCGGATTCCTTCGGATTCCAGTTCATCGGCAAGCGCCCGCAGGAGCGAATCATCCTTCTTGTTTCTCAGGGTGCTGAAGAATTTCACGGCGCGCCAGTCGGGCCGGATTCGAGTGTAGAGCCTCGTCTTGTTGATAGCCCCCGCCATGGCCACGCGAGACACGCCTGCGTTGTGAAAGGTCTTGATCAAGCGGTTGAGCTGTCCGAGCTTCAGCATGTGGAAATCATCCACATACTTGGGCAGAGCGGGATCGGTTTCTCCCTCGAACCCCACCGCAACGACCTGAACACCCGCCTGGCGGGCGGCGTGAGCGAAAAGGAGCGGGAACTGTCCGCTCCCCGCAATCAACCCCACTCGGGACCCGGGGACAGGCTTCGGATTATGTTCCTGATCAGACATGAACGACTACCTTGTAATGCCTCGCTTGGACACCCCTGACATGAACTCGAGCAGATGCTCCACTTCCGGGCACATTTGCACCTCGCGGCGAACCCTTTCAGTGGCATCCTTGAGGATGAGGCCGGAGCGAAAGAGGATCCTGTAGCTTTTCTTGAGTGCCTGGATGGCCTCGGCAGGAAAACCGTTTCTTTTCAACCCGATGATGTTCGGGCCGTAGAGCTTGGCCGCAGCGGCTCCAACGGCCAGCATGTAAGGAGGAATGTCCATGCGCACGGCCGCCTTTCCTCCCACAAAGCTGTACATCCCCACTCTCACGAACTGGTGAACGGCCACAAGCCCTCCGATCGTGGCACAGTCTCCCACATGGACATGTCCGCCAAGTGTTGCCACGTTGGCCATGATGACCCGGTTCCCTATCCGGCAGTCGTGAGCGATGTGGACATAGGCCATGATGTATGTCTGGCTGCCCAGTATCGTGGCCCCGTCTCCCCGGTGGGAACCTCTGTGTATCGTGACGTTCTCCCTGATCACATTGTCGTTGCCGATAATCAGCCGCGTTTCTTCATTCTGGTACGAGATATCCTGCGGAGAAAGACCGATGGACGAAAAGGGAAATATCCGGTTGCGTTCACCGATGGTCGTCAGCCCGTCAATAACGGCATGAGGACCGATCTCGCATCCGGCTCCGATGGTTACCTTGGGACCTATCACGCTGAAGGCGTGGATTCTTACATCCTGTGCCAGTTCCGCTTTGGGAGAAACAATGGCTGTAGGGTGAATTTCCATGGGAGTATCTGTCTCCTTCACTGCCCGGACGAGTATTTGATTCTGAAGAGATGGGCAACCGCCTCCTGCATGGCCGGAACCAGCTCTCAGCCTTCTTTTTCGTTCTTGATATCGAGGGTCGCCATGAGTTCGGCTTCCGCCACCAGCTGCCCATCGACGAAAGCCTCCCCCTTCATTTTGAACAGAGGACCGCGTCGTTTGAGGATCCTCAGTTTCATGACAAGCTGATCTCCAGGGCGGACCGGTTTGCGGAAACGGACTTTGTCCATGCTCATGAAGTAGATGGGATGATCCTTCAGGTGAGGAATGAGGGTGAAAGCAAGCACACCTCCCGTCTGAGCCAGAGCCTCGATAATGAGCACTCCGGGCATGATGGGCTCACCGGGGAAATGCCCCTGGAAAAACGGTTCGTTGATCGATACGTTCTTGAGACCCACGATCTCATCGGATGTCCTCTCGAGTATCCGGTCCAGGAGCAAAAAAGGATAACGATGCGGCAGATGCCTGAGAATCTCGGAGATGTCCATGGTCATTCCTTGTTCCATTTTCGCTCCAGTTGCTGCACTTTTTCCTTCAGCCGCCGCAGTTCCTCCTTGAAACGGCCCAGGCGCTGAATATTGCCGTACATTCTGAACCATTCCCTGTGAGGAACCGCCGGCAATCCCACGATGTCCTGATCGGCCTCCACCGAATGCGCCACTCCGGACTTCGCCGCAATCCGCACTCTGTCGCCGATTTCCACGTGGCCGGCTATTCCGACCTGCCCTGCCAGCACCACGTGTTTGCCCAGCCGGGTGCTGCCGGATATTCCCACCTGCGCAACCAGGATGGAATGCTCACCCACCGTTACATTGTGAGCGATCTGAACGAGGTTGTCGATCTTGGTGCCGCACTTGATCCAGGTCCGGCCGAAGGTCGCCCGGTCGATCGTGCAGTTTGCACCGATTTCCACGTCGTCGTCTATCTGAACGATGCCGGCCTGAGGGATCTTCACATGCCTGCCCTCTTCGTCCTGGGCAAAACCGAATCCGTCACTACCGATCACCGTGCCGCTGTGAATGATCACCCGGTTCCCGATGCGACATCCGTCGAGTATAACGACACCCGGATGAACCACGCAGTCTTCACCCACGACCACGTCACGTCCCAGGTGCACGGACCCGTGGATGCACGTCCCCCGGCCGATGGTCGTTCCGCTTCCGATGAGTGCAAGCGGACCTATGCCCACATCCTCCCCAATATCGGCATCTGCCTCAACGCAGGCCTTTGAATGGATTCCGGCTTGAAGAGCGGGCGGTTGAACAAAAAGCTGAGCGGCGCGGGCCAGGCAAAGGTAGGGTTTGTCCGAAATGAGAAGAGGAAGCCCGATGTGTTCAAACGACGGAGAAACAATGAGGGCGGCGGCCCTGCATCCGGCAAGAGCTGCTTCGTAACGGGCATCGATCAGGAAGCTCAGCTGGTCCGGCCTGGCATCCTCGAGTGCACCGAGACCGTGGATCCGAATATCGGGATCGCCCTTGAGTTTCGCTCCAACAAGTCCTGCTATTTCTCCCAGGGAGAAGGATTTCGGAGGTTTTGCTGCTCGAGAGCCTGGCATGGCGGGGTATCCATTCATCGGTTCTTCAGCACAGCAACGGCCGGCTTCGGAAAGCCCGAAGCTTCCTTCTGCCGGCCGCGCTGCATCATCCACCGGGTATTGCTTCCGCAGCCTCACGCTGCTATCTCTTGGGAGACGCCCTATCCAGTTCGTCCGTGATCTTCTTGGTCAGATCGTCCTTGTCCATACCCCAGACGATCCCGGCCTTCTCACGCTCGAATATGTAATCGTACTTGTCGTCCTTCCCTATCTTGCGGACAATCTCCAGGATCTTTTCCACAAGCGGACCGCTCAGTTCCCCGGAGAGCTTGTTCAGCCTGGAATTGGATTCGGCAAGGAGCCTTTCCCCTTCCACCTGCATTTCCTGAAGCTCTTTCAACTTCCTGGCACGAGCCTTCTCATCGAGGATATCTTTCTTCTTCTCGAATTCTTCCCTGGCAGCCCTGAAGGCCTTCGCCTTCTCGTCCACTTCCATCTTTATCTGCTCACTCTGCCTCTTGAATTCCTCGTTTGACCGCTTCCCCCACTGGGACTGCTGCAGGACGGTTTGTATATCAAAGTAGCCAATCTTTGCCGCCGTAGCCGTCGACGTTGAAGCCGCAATCATGAAAACCATTGTCAACAAAACAAAACCCGCCGTCCTTATCTTCATCTATCCCGTCTCCTCAAAAGAACGCACCTGCCGAAAACTGCCATTGGTAACTGTCTTCACCCGGTTCGGGATCCAGGTTATACCCAACTTCCAGGCGCAGAGGCCCAAAGGGTGAATTCCACCGGATACCGGCACCCGCATCGGTTCTGAACTTCGAGATGTCAAACGATTCATCATCCAGGTATGCATTACCGGCGTCGAAAAAGAGGACTCCCCGAACCCCCATCTTTTCGTAAATCGGAAACAACAACTCCGCGCTCAACACGCCATACTTGGTGCCTCCTATTACTTCCCCCTTGTCATCCTTGGGACCTACATCTCCCCATTTGAAACCGCGCAACGAGTTGATGCCGCCGAGGAAGAATCGTTCGTAGATGGGAACAGGGTTCTTGTCGTCCAGTTCAGCCAGGTACCCGAATTCCCCCTTGACGAATCCGACAAATTTCCAGAACAGCGGAAAATAGATTCCCGTGAGAACCTCCGTTTTCACAAAATCGGAGCTGCTGCCCAGCGCCTCACTGGAAAACTCGACCGACGCCGCGTTGATCATACCTCTTGTGGCCAGAAAATGATGATCCGTCGTATCCCTTTCGACCCCGAAGGTGACACTGCTTTTCGTATAGCGTCCCTCCTGGCTCTTCAGGTAATCGGAAGCGTTCGGATCCACGTCCGTAACCTCCGCTTCCTCGTAAGTGTAAAACACACTCCCACGGCTGTAATTGCCGAACGGATAAGAGGTCCTCAACCGAACGCCCGTCGCATCTTTTGTAAAATCATTGTAATCGCGCAGCCAGTTGTAGACGTCGAACCCGCCTGCGAGCGGCTTGCCGACAAGCCACGGCTCCGTGAAACTGAAGATATATCGCTGCGCCTCCTGGCCGAAGTACGCCTTCAACCCTATATACTGCCCCTTGCCGAAAAGGTTCCTCTGCATGATCTGACCGCTTGCGAATAATCCGTCATCGGAGGAAAAACCACCACCCACACTGATCGATCCGGTGAGTTTCTCCCGCACCTTCACATGCAGATTCATCACATGCGGCTGCTCCGCTTCAACCGGTTCGATCTGAACATCCTCGAAGTAATCGAGTTTTTTCAGTCGGGTGAGACTCCGTTCGAGCTTGCTCGAGCTGAAGTAATCCCCTTCGAACAACTGAATCTCCCGCCGGATGACATTGTCCCGCGTCTTCGTGTTCCCCGTGATAAACACTCTCCCGATGCGGACCTTGTCGTTCTTCTTGACCTCGAACGTCACATCGCTGCTCTTGGTCTCGGGTTCCCTCTTGACCAGAGGCGTCACTTCCACTCGCGCGTACCCCTCATCCATGTAGGCCTTGGAAAGGGTGTCCATGTCCGACCGCACTTTTTCACGGCTGAAATACCCCTTGGGCTTCAACTCGAGCTTCTTTTCGATCTTGGGCAACTCGTCGATCATGTCTCCACGAACACGAACATCGCTCACCTTGTACCGCTCACCCTCATCCACGGGGATGTCTATACGAAAGCCGTCATCCTTGAGAGTGATTTCCGGCTTGCCCACCCTGGCATCCATGAAACCCTGGTCATGATAGAAGACCGTGAGGCGATCCGTATCCGTTTCCAGGATCTCCCTCTGCAGAATTCCCCGCTCCGTAAAAAGCGAAAGGAAGCTCTTCTCCTTGGTCTGCATCACCCCCCGGAGCTTGCGGGCCGACATGCTCTTGTTGCCCGTGAAAGTAATCTTCTTGATGTAAACCTTCTTTCCTTCCTTTATGGCGAAGGTTACCGTAGCCTTTCGCGGGTCTTTGGGAAATTCGATCGAGGACTTTACGTCCGCGTTGTGGTACCCTTTCTGCTGGTAGAGCTTGAGGATCTTTTGAACATCGTCGTTCACCACGCTCGGCTGCAGCACCGTGTACTGCCTGGTGGATATGGCCGCGAGAATGTCCTTCTCCTTGACCTTCTTCTGACCCGTCACCCGGATTTCCTGGACGGTAGGATTTTCCTGGACAACAAACGTCAATATCTTCCCCGCCGCCGTATCCGTCACCTGGGCGTCCACCTTCTCGAAATAACCCATGGCATAGATGGCCCTGATGTCTTCCCGGATCTGTTCCGGTCGCAGGATCTCGCCCTTCTTGCTCTTGACCACCGCCTTGACCGCTTCCGCCTCGATCCTTTCCCCTCCGACCACCTTTACATCCGCGATGACCGCTTTTTCGAGCAGGTGCACGGACACCTGCTGCACAATTTTGCTGGAAGCCGCGGCAAGATTTTCCATGCCCCGGTCTTCGGCAAAAAGAGACTCCGTCCGTTTCTGCCCGGCGACGTGAACCAGTCTGGCGTCAAGACTTATGGTGTTACCGACCTGGTTGAAGCTGCCCATCAGCACATAATCGGCCCTCAGTCCACGACCGATCGCCCGGGCCTGTTCCTCCGTCTGAATCACCTCCCCTGTCCTTACAGCCCTCTGGACCTCCTGCGGATCCACCACCCGAATCCCGTCGGCGGTCGAAAGTTTAACGAGCACCTCTTCCACTGTCTTCCTGATATTCGCCTGATCTCCGGGACCTCGAACGACAAAAGGCATCACGGCAAGTTTCGAAGCCTGTTCCTCAGCCTGAACAACGGGAACAAAAGCCATGAAAACCAGAATGATCCATAATGCACTCATGCATCTATTCGTGTTCACCATTTTTGATCCTTTGCCCCTCAGAATCCGCCGGCTTCACAGTCCAACAGCCTTTTTCCCGGGATCTCCCGCCGTCCGATCCCTCCACCGGACAACACAGCCGCTCCCCCCGTCTCTTCCGACCTCATCCCCCCCGAAACACGCATAACTCCGCCGCGGGGCATGAAGTTCGCCGCCACCCGATGACGGACTCCCGCTTGTACCTGCGCGTCGCTCCCCTCACCAGCCCGTGCCCGATCGGGAATGCGTGAATATACCACCTTATGATCCCCAGCCCAACAGATTTCTCACCCGGGGCCCCCGCCCGTTTGCTCCTCCACGGAAGCCGGTTCAGCCGCCCGGGCGCGATCCGGCGACCCGGATCCTTCCAGCCTGAGCCGGCCGTCGACCAGCCGCAAAGTGCGATGCATCATCGAGGCAAGTTCCGTGTTGTGAGTCACGATCACCATGGTCAGACCCATGTCTTCGTTGAGGGTAACGAGCAGTTCATGAAGCCTGCGTCCTGTTCGTGAATCGAGGTTTCCGCTGGGTTCGTCGGCAAGAAAGAGTTTCGGCTGAAGAACAAGCGCCCGGGCGACAGCCACCCGCTGTTGTTCCCCACCCGAAAGCTCCCCGATACGGTGTTTCAGACGATGCGACAATCCCAGTTTCTCGAGGAGTTCCTCCGCCCTGGCCCTGATCTCTCCACCCGGCATCCGAGCTATCAAACCGGGCATCATCACGTTCTCCAAGGCATTGAATTCGGGCATCAGGTAATGAAACTGAAATACAAATCCGAGATGCCTGTTCCTGAAGTGGGCAAGATCATCCGCGTTCCACAGGAAGACGTCCTGGCCGCCGTAAAGAACCTTTCCCCCCGTGGGCCGGTCGAGGGTGCCCAAGATGTTCAGAAGAGTGGATTTTCCGGCCCCTGAAGCCCCCACTATGGCCACCCGCTCACCGCGGCGGATGACGATCTCCATGTCCCTGAACAGTTCGACGGACCGGACTCCGCTGCCGAAAACCTTGGTCAGCCCCAGTGCATGGACCTCAATGACCGTGCTCTCATTACTCATAGCGAAGAGCTTCCGAAGGATCGAGTTTCGCCGCCTGGCGGGATGGATAAAGCGTCGCCACAAGGCTGATCAAGATGGCCGAGACGGCTATGGCCAGTACGTCCATCGTTTCCATTTTCACGGGAAGAGTCGAAATATGATAGATGTCACGCGGCAATTCGATGAATTTATATCTCTTGAGGAGCGCGCACAGGCTGAAGCCCCCCAGGAGTCCAAGACCGGTGCCCGTTACGCCGATCATCAATCCTTCCATCACGAATATCTTCCGGATGCTCGCCGTCGTCGCGCCCATGGCCTTGAGGATCGCTATATCCCGGTTTTTTTCCATGACGAGCATGATGAGTGAGCTCACGATATTGAAGGCGGCAACAAGAACGATGAGGGTGAGGATGACGAACATGACCACCTTTTCGAGCTTCAAGGCCGAAAAGAGACTCCTGTTCATCTGCATCCAGTCTCGGACCCAGAAGCCTCCCCCGAGCTTGTTCCGAATGGCCTCCGCCACTTCCGGAGCCCTGTATATGTCCTTCAGCCGCACCTCGATGCCCGTCACCGTGTCTCCCACGGCCAGAAACTGCTGAGCCACGGCCAGGTCGACGTACGCTAGCGTGTTGTCGTATTCATACATCCCCGACTGCAGTATCCCTACCACCTGGAAAAGCTTGCTCTTCGGAATCTGCCCCATGGGAGTAAGCCGCCCCGTTGGGGAAACGACGGTTATCCATTCCCCCTGCCGGATGCCCAGGTTGTTGGCCAGCTCCATGCCAAGGATCACGCCGGGTTGGGTCGTTTTGCCTTCTTCTTCAGGCGGGGTGATCAGGTCCGCCAGGTTCCCACGGATCATGTTCTCCTGGATGCGGATGACCCTCGATGCGGACAGGGGTTCAATCCCCCGCATGATGGCACCCGAGACGCCCCTGCTGGAACTGATCATTACCTGGGTATAGATGAACGGAGTTGCCGCGACCACTCCAGGGACTTCCTCCAGCCGCGGGATGAGTTCCCTGTAGTCGGACGTGGTTCCGCCGAAGCTTCCGGCCACGATGTGCGATGTCACTCCCAGGATGCGGTTGCGCAGATCCTCCTGGAAACCGTTCATGACCGCCAGCACCACGATGAGAGCCGTAACCCCCACGGCCACACCCGCCACCGAAATGATGGTGATGAGTGAGATGAACGTCTGGCGCCGCTTGGCCAGCAGGTAGCGCAGACTGACGAAGAGTTCGAAGTTCATGGGAATCTAGGTCTTCTTTTCCGGCCTGAGGTGCGGAAAAAGGATGACGTCACGGATGGAGGGTGAATCCGTGAACAGCATGACAACCCTGTCTATACCGATACCCTCTCCCGCCGCCGGAGGCATTCCGTATTCCAGAGCCCTGATGTAATCCTCATCCATGTAATGTGCTTCCTCGTCACCCGCCTGCCGCGCTTCGAGCTGCAGCCGGAAGCGGTCCCTCTGGTCGCGGGGGTCGTTGAGTTCCGAAAAGGCGTTGGCCATCTCTCTGCCCGCAATGAAAAGCTCAAACCGGTCGGTAAAGGACGGGTCCGCATCGGACCGCCTGGACAGGGGCGACACCTCAATGGGGTAGTGCGTGATGAACGTCGGCTGCATGAGCCTGGGTTCCACGGCAAGATCGAAAATCTTGGTGAGCAGTTTCCCGTAGCCTTCGTATCGCTGCACCTCGACCCCCAGAGACCGGGCCACCTGCATGGCCTTCTCCCGGTCTTCAAAGGCCGACCTCGGGATCCCCCCCACCTCCTCGATGGAATCCAGCAGACGATAACGCCTCCATGGCGGCGTGAGGTCAATCACGTCGCCCTGGTACTCCACCTGGAACCCCCCCCCGTTCACCTCCCGCACCAGCGCGCTGAACAGCTCCTCCGTAAGATCCATAAGGTCTTCATACGTGGCATGAGCCTGGTAGAATTCGAGCATGGTGAATTCGGGATTGTGCTGGGTCGATATGCCCTCGTTGCGAAAGTTGCGGTTGAGTTCGAAGACACGGTCGAAGCCGCCTACGAGCAGCCGCTTGAGGTAGAGTTCCGGAGCGATGCGAAGGTAGAGGTCCATGTCGAGGGCGCTGTGGTGAGTCTTGAACGGCCTGGCCGTCGCCCCTCCCGGAACCGCCTGCATCATCGGGGTTTCCACCTCCAGGAAGTTCCGCTCGGACAAAAATCTTCGGATCACGTGGACGATCTTCGTCCGCTTCCTGAACGTCTCCCGCACCTCCTCGTTCACTATCAGGTCTACGTAACGCTGGCGATAACGGATTTCGACGTCCTTGAGTCCGTGATATTTTTCGGGCAGGGGCCGCAGATTCTTGGTGAGCAGGTTCAAGTCGTCCACCAGGACGGTGAGTTCGTCCGTACGCGTTCTGAACAGGTGCCCGGTGGCCCGGATGATATCCCCTATATCGAACCTCTTCACCAGCGAATAACGCTCCGGGCCCAGACGGTTCTGCTGCACGTAGATCTGGATCCTGCCGTCCGCATCCTGTATGTGCATGAACGTGGATTTGCCGAACGAACGCAGGGCGCACACACGCCCCGCGATCGTGAACGCATCGTTGAGTGCTTCCAGTTCCGCTCCGTTCTTGTCTGCGAAGGAATCGAGGATGTCCTTTATGCGGTGCGGAACCGGGAACCCGTTCGGGTAGAGGAGCACGCCCTCCCCTTCCAGTTCTTCAGCCTTCTGTAACCGCTCCCGCATAACGATGTTCAGATCTTCCATGTCTCGATCAACCCCCCTCTCCCTTCGCAGGAATGTAGAATCAGCGCCTTTTTGAGTCGACGAAAGTTAGTTGATTTGCAAATCAAGGTCAAGGGCATTTCCCCTTAATCCTTTTTCTGCTTCTTCTTGGCCATGCTGGTGAAAGTAAAGCCGATGATCAGGCCGCTGATGAGCAGAAGCGTCCAGTCTCCGTCCCTGTAGAGCAGCCGCAGAGAATAAACAAAAAGCAGTCCGCCCGCAACGAGACACACCCACAGTGTCTTGATATCCATATCGAATGCGTTCCTCCCTCCGGGGTGATCATTCCTCTGAACTTCCACATCCGTTTCCTGTTCGGCAATACAACCGTTTACCTTTATAAACTAATTCCTCAAAACGCAAAGCAAAAACGGCGCCATCCCCTCCCTGATAGCCCCCTCGCCAAGACACCTCTTTCCAGCCCAGGCCCCCCTTGCTCCCGCCCAATCTCTTCGAAAATCCCGGGCGCAGAGTCGAAGACCCCGGGCATGAGTGAAAGCTCTCCGCACGGGAACCGATAGATCCTCGAAATACCCGCCCCATGTGACAGAGCGGATCGCCTGGAGAAAACCAAAGGTTTCACGTCCGGTATGGACGCCTGCAGGAAGTTTCACAGTTGCATAACAGCCGAGAAACGAGAAGCCTCCAAGCAAAGACGATTGGCGCGCGCCGACGCTGTAAAGGAAAGGCGGGCGAGCAGGAAAAATGCGGTTCTTCCGCCAAACGCGTACCCGCGCGTACCCGGACAGCTGGTTACCACCCGGAACAACACTTCGCCTGCGCACCGCGTACCCGCGCGTACCCGGACAGCTGTCGCACAACGGTGGAATACACCCAAAACAACGTCATTCCTGCAACAACGTCATTCCTGCAACAAGGTCATTCGCCCTCACATCGTCATTACCGCGAAGGCGGCAATCCGGGAAGGGTAACCGTGCATGGCGATACAGCTTCTGGAAATGGGAAAGAGCCAGGAGGATAAGCAGGAACATAAGATGGATAGAACATGGCAATCCCGGGTGTAGAGATCTTTATGGTGCAATCTGTGCTCAGACTGGATTCCCGCCTTTTTTTGCGGGAATGAAGATGTATATATTCACGGGAATGACGTTGTGATGCACAATGACACTGTGATACCCATTGACGTTCTCATGCCATCGATCCTTTGCGTGAAAAGCACGGGATGTAGTCATTTATGAGAAAATGCCGGAACTGTATGGCGTGTTACTCAAGAGATCAACTGGCTAGAAGATTTGTGCGTTTTCAGAGTCGGTTGTCAGCCCACGGCTCATGGAAGTTTGCCGGATGACCCGAAAGACTTACCGCCGAGGATCTTCAGACCTTTCGATCAAGCCTTACTCGAAGCGGACGGTTTGGGTGCTTTTCGGTTCGGACAACCCATTTCCTCGCTACATCCTCTTGCGAACTTTGGGAGGAAGTGTTAAAGAAGCCGTGGAAACGCCGGAAAGACGCCGCAGATCGCGCCCATTTTTCACAAATGTTCCTCCAGCCAATCAATGCGCCTGTAGCTCAGATGGATAGAGCAACGGACTTCTAATCCGTGGGCCCGGGGTTCGAATCCCTGCAGGCGCGCCAGCATACCCAAGAGAGGGTTACAGAGATTCTCTGTTACCCTTCTTTTGTTTTCGTGGACGCGGTGCATTCGAGCAGTATTCGTACAGGTTGACTCGTACGGTTCCCCCACAATCCGCAAACCTCGCCCGTTCCGCCGGGTGCGGAACAAGGTGAGCCGCCAGCGCCGAATCCCTTCGCTACACAGGCTTTCCGGCGGAACCGGCAGCCCGCAGATAATTGGCGAACAGCCTCCGACTCACCCTCGAATACCGGTCGAAATCCGCCATCAGTTCCATGCCCGGGATGAGAGCCTTGACGACGGGGATGCCGATGTCTTTCCGGGTCAGGTCCACATAGAGAATGCGCCAGCCGTTTGCCGTGATGAGAGCTTCGAGGATTCCGAGGTCCCGGGCGGGACTTTCCGAACTGTATACAGGAAGATCTTCCAGGCGCAGCGTGGGCAGGCCTTCAGGGCAGGGAGACGAAGGCCGGGACACGGGGTAGGGGTAAGGTGTCTCCGTCAGGGCGGACAGCAGGGCCTTCTTCCCGTCCAGGTGAGCGCCGGTGCCTTTCACCACCTGCCCGGCGGAGTCCACCACGAAGCATTTATAGCAGGGAACGCCCATACCGGACGCAAGATCCTGGAACCGGACCCATATTCCCTTCCTCCTGAAGTCCGAAAGCAGCCCCGCCACATTCGGATCATCGCTGCTCACCCGGAAGCAGAGGGACGGATCATAGAGGGTGGTCGCCTCGCAGTCCCGCTCGATCACCTCGAGAAGAGCGTTCACCTTTGCCTGTTCGATCGTGTTTCCGGAGGCGAGGCCCGTCGAACCAAGCCCGCTGAAAAGGTTTATTTCGTCGAGGTTGGCAAAAAGAAAGACCGTCTGGGCGGGTATGAGCAATGAGTTTGAACCTGAGGCGGTGCGTTCCGTCGCTTCCAGCCAATGGAGCGGCTCGTCGTCGTAAGGGACTTCAAGTCCCAGGCTGTTCGGGTCGAGCGCCGTTCGTCCATCCTGCCGAAGCCGGGAAAAGGCCTCGTGGACGAGCAGGACTTCCCGGGTGCGGCCGACAACCCCTTCGGGGCCGAAGCTTGCAAAGGACGACAGGCGTTCGATCGTCTCCATCAGGCAGGAGGCCCTGGCCGCCTCGGGAGTGAGTCCCTTGCCCCAGCTGGTTTGGATGCCGGATACAGTGTAGTCGTGCCTGCCGTTTCGCACCGAGAGGCTGAGGCGCCATCGGCGGTAGAACGCATGAGGACTCAGCGAAGATCCATGCTTCATCTCTCCGCCGACGAACGCATCGACCGCCTGCAGTCTCTCGACGGCACGCCGTGCAGTCTCTTCCGCCGAGGGCATGAGTTCAGCCGCAACCGATGACCGGAAAGCCGGCCTGTCAAGGATCTCGCGGACATGGACCGCCACGGCCGGATCCGGGCCGGAGTCTTCCTCGGGGAACAACAGCGGCAGGCCGGTTGAAGCGGGAGAGGGAATCGGTCGGTGTTCGTTTATGACAGAATCGAAGGCGCGTATCCATGCGTGGTGGAGTTCCTGGTCATCCAGCAGGCTGGATTTGATGGTGATGAGGGGAGTATGAGCCAGGAGGGCTTTCATTCTCTGCCGATTGAAGTATGCCTTCAAGGATGCAAGCCGCGGAAACGTGAGCGCCGCCTCGCACACCAGCGCGGAAACAACGGAGGCATTGTGTGCATCGTCAGCGATCTGCCGGAGCCGTTCCCGGTCCTCTTCGCCCGCCAGTTCCAGGAGATAGTTGTGCATGAAATCGTCGAACGGGCATTGGCCAAGATAGGCCAGGCCTTCGGCCAGGGAAAGATCCCCGGAGGGAATGCATGCAAAGTAGCCGACTCCTGAAGCCGTATTGGACAGCCGCAATTCATAGTGCATGGGTACCTTCACGCCCTGCCGCCTTCCGGTGGGTTTCCACTCTTCCTGCCTTCAGTCTTCGGATAATGAAGGATCTCATACCGCCGGTCAAATCCAAAAACTGAGATTCTTCCGGCAAACATCCATGAGCCGTGGGATCACGACCCACCATGAAAACTGGTCGAGCCAGGATTGGATTCCGGTTGAACGGGCAAACCAAAACCAAAAGGATAACGCTGGACCACGCCCGTAAACCTCCTGATCAGCCGATCTCCAGGAAAACCGGCCATACAGATCCAGCGCTTTTTGCGGGAATGACGTTGTGATTTTCGAGGGAATGACGCTGTTGTCGGAATGACGCTCCAGTCGAAATGACGCTGGAATGCGGGAATGACGCTGGAATGCGGGAATGAAGTTGCGATGCCATGGATCCTTTGCGTGAAAGACACCGGATGCGCGACAAACACCGGAGTACTGGTTTGGCCGATGAACCGGAACTAACGAACTTTCCATGTGAAGGGGTTAAGAAGGAAAAAGTTGTGGGTCTTACTGGAACGGCTGCATGTCGTTTTGCATTTCTGCGTTTCATTTTCGCCATTTATTTGATATCTATGGAGCAATACCCGGTCGGCGCTGGCAGCGTGTCTCAGGCGACACATGCCGCCCGGGAGTGGAGTCTGACCATCCATTGCCCCTTGACAAGGTTCTATTCCGGCCTCTTTCACCGCGTCCTGCCGGGACATGCTCACATGTGGATCGCTTCCGCTGCAAGCATTGTTTTATTCGTCGCCGCTGTTTTCAACAGCCTTCTGGCGATCTACGCCCTGCAGAGGCGTCAGGCCACTGGAGCCTGGGCGTTCGCGTGCCTGATGGCCGGCGCCGCCTTCTACTGCATGGCCTTCGGGATGGAGCTGTTGAGCGACACCGTGCCCGAGATCCTGGTCTGGCTCAAGATCCAGTACCTGGGAATCGCCACCATGCCCGCTTTCTGGATCATCCTCGCTCTTCAGTTCTCGGGTAGAGACCGCAGGATTACGGTCCCTGTTCTGGCATCGGTTTTCATCATTCCCCTCGCCACCCTGTTTCTTGTTTCCACCAATGAATTCCATCACCTGTACTACCGTGCGCTGGCCATCGACCGAAGCGGGCCCATCCAGGTCACCGCCATAACAGGAGGTCCGTGGTACTGGGTCCATAATGCATTCATTCACTTCAGCATCATTGCCGGGAACGTACTTTACCTCCAGCGGTGGCTGACGGGTCCTCTATCGTACCGCAAACAGGCTGCCGCCATGCTGGTCGGTTCCCTGGGTCCCTGGGTGGGAAACACGGTCTATCTCCTGGGCTACAGCCCTTGGAACATCGACCCGGGCCCGTTCACCATCACCATCGCCGGCCCGATCTTTGCCTTTGGATTGTTCCGATACCGAATACTCGATCTTGTCCCCGTTGCCAGGGACAGCGTCTTCGAAGGCATCCGGGAGGGAGTCATCGTACTGGATCTCCAGAACCGCATAGTGGATTACAATCCTGCGGCAGGATCCATCTTCCGGGGACTTTCCGAAACGGCCATTGGAAGTCCGGCCGGAGAGGTTCTATCCGAATGCATGGACCTGACGAGACACATCGGGATAAACATGGAGGAGGAAACGGTGGTACGGGTAGGTTCAGGTGAAGAAGCCCGCCACTTTCATGCCGGCTTTTCACGGGTGATGAGCAAACGGAAGAAGCCCCTGGGCAGGACCATCGTACTCAACGAAATCACGCGCCAGGTAAAGTCGGAATCGAGACTGAGGCAGATCAACCACCAACTCGAGCAGGCCACCCTGCATGCCAGGGAGATGGCGGAGAAGGCCGAACTGGCCAGCAGGGCCAAGAGCGAGTTTTTGGCCAACATGAGTCATGAAATCCGCACGCCGTTGAACGGCGTGATCGGGATGACCGGGCTGTTGCTGGCCACGAACCTGACACCCGGACAGCGCCGATACTCCGAAGTCATCCGATCGAGCGGCGAGAATCTTCTCGGGATCATCAACGATATCCTGGACTTTTCCAAGATCGAAGCTCACAAACTCGATATCGAGCGCGTGGATTTCGAGCTGCGTCCGATTCTCGAGGACACAGCCGAAATGCTGGCGGTCAAGGCACATGAAAAAGGGCTCGAACTTGCCTGCCTGGTGGACCCGCAGGTGCCGGACCGGTTGAGAGGGGATCCCGGCAGGATCAGGCAGATCATCACCAACCTGGGAAGCAATGCGGTCAAATTCACGCACCGGGGTGAAATCCTGATCCGCGCGGACATCGAGTCCGAAGATGACGGCGGCGTAATGATCAGGTTCACAGTGATGGACACTGGAATCGGAATCCCGGCGGACAAGACTTCCGTCATCTTCTCGCCTTTTGCCCAGGTGGATCCGTCCACGACACGCAAGTACGGCGGCACCGGGCTGGGGCTGGCCATATCCAGGCAGCTGGCCGAAATGATGGGGGGTCGGATGGGAGTCGATTCCGAGGTGGGCATGGGATCGACATTCTGGTTTACATCGCTGCTGGAGAAGGCCGACGGGCGGGCGGCGGAAGAACGGGAAACCGATGTCAGCCTCCAGGGTGTCAGGATACTTCTGGCGGACGATCACTTCACCAACCGATGGACGGTATCTTCATGGATGACTTCGTGGGGCTGCCGCCTGGACGAGGCTCCCGACGCAAGATCCACTTTTTCCATGATCCTCCAGGCCGCTCGTGACGAAGATCCGTTCCACCTGGTGCTGATCGATGCCAGGCTGCCGGAAATGCATAAGACGAACCTGGTCGAGAGGATCAGGAATCATGGAGAAATCGGCACCACGAAGCTGGTACTGATGACTCACGTGGCGGAAATCGGATCTGGAGTCTCGCCCGAGGGCCTTGGTTTCTCCGACCAGATCACGAAGCCGATCCGCCAGTCGCGGCTCCACGACTGCATTGCACGAGTTCTCGGCCTCGCGTCCCCCCTGGAAAGACCGCCTGCTTACCGCGTTTTATCACCCGGCACATCGAAGAAGATTGCTGCGCGCCCGTGGCGCATCCTCCTCGCCGAAGACAACATCACGAACCAGCAGGTCGCCGTTGAAATGCTCGAAAAGCTGGGCTTTCGCGCCGATGTGGCAGCCAATGGCATCGAGGCCCTCGAAGCCCTCAGGAACATCCCCTACGATCTGGTACTCATGGACTGCCGAATGCCGGAAATGGACGGCTTTGAGGCCACACGCCTCATCCGCGGCGGGGCAGCGGGTTCTTCCATGTCCACGATTCCCGTCATAGCCATAACGGCCAACGCACTGAAAGGCGACCGGGAAAAATGCATCGAAGCAGGAATGAACGACTACCTGGCCAAACCGGTAATGCCGGATAAACTCGCCGAAGTGCTGGAACGCGTGCTTCATCGAACGGAGATGGAAGCAATCGCTGCCCCTCTTTTGGAACCCGCATCTCCGGCAGGTTCGGCGGGTGCTGAAAAGCGGGTTGAACGGACGTCGGCTTATTGGGATCCGATCCGGCACCAGCGGGATTCGACAGTGGGTTCGATCTCGAACCCATCGCCCCGAGGAGAGGCTGTCTTCGACCGGCAGGCGCTGACGAACCGACTGATGGGCGATGAGCAACTGGCAATGCAGATTGTGGAGGTTTTTCTCTCCGATACTCCCGTCCAGATTGAAAACCTGAAAAAGGCCGTGGCTGACGGCGACATTCGCCTTGCCGAACAACTCTCGCACAGGATCAAAGGAGCTGCGGCAAACATCGGAGGCATCGCGCTGCAGCACGCCGCCCTTGCCGTTGAAATGGCGGGCAGGGATAAGGACATCCAGAAGATCGTCCAACTGCTGCCGGACCTGGTCGAGCACTATCGTCGACTCGAAATTGCCCTGAGGGACACTGACTGGAGTCTCCCTGCAGAGGAACCCGATCCGTCCGGATCCTGACGGTCGTCCTCCTTTCTTCAAGCATCCCGGCAGCTCCGCACAAAGCGTTTCTCGATATCGGACGCTCCGCGCGCCTTCTTCTTTTAAGCTCGATAATCGCGCAGGACTGCAATTCAGGAAGGAGTGCCCAGGGGTTTTTTCATGAACGCGTGCCGCAGATTCCCGAGTATGCTCAACGCCAGGAGTCCGAGTCCGGCTACAACGGCCACATCGGCCATGTTGAAGATGCAGGTGCGAAGATGTCCCCATCCAAGGCTGAGGAAATCGATCACGTCGCCGCCCAGGACCGTCCGGTCAAGAAGGTTGCCAAGGCTTCCTCCGCAGAACAGGGAGATGGAAAACACCGAAAGAGGCCTGGATATCCAACCGGCCAGCACAAGCACGATCAGCAATCCCACACCCGCCGAAGCGGCAAGACTCAGAACAGGCCCCCGCCACTGCCGGGGAAGTGCGGATTCAAAACTCAGTACGCCTCCCCTGTTCAGCCTGTAGTCGATCTTCAGAACGCCTCCCGCCAGATACAGTACCCGGTCTCGAGGAAGACGAGACTCAACAATCGTCTTGCTCCACTGATCCAGGCACACCACCAGACCAACCACGAAAAGAACCAGCAGAATCCTTTTCCATCCTGGCATATGCCACCCCTTGCACGGCATTGTCGTCTTCAGCAGGAAAGCCCTGTCGCCGGCAAAATCTCGTGCACAGCAACCTCATGTCACATATCTACCCGTTCAATATCATGATATATTTCAAATTTACAGTGGAAGGAAGGCCGGAATAGACTCGATGTTTGCCCGATTTCCCCTGCCGCTCAGCCCTTCAGCCTTGGATCCGAATGCGGACGGTATGCTCCGTTCCATGCCGCGGAGGTGTCGCACGGTTCCAGGTCTATCAGCGCGTCCCTGCGCCGTGCCCTTTCCATCTTTCCACACGTCAATTTTCATATTGTCAGGACGTTCGTTTGATTGTATAGCCTGTCCATCAGGCAGGGACAATCAGAAGGGAGGAAAGATGAGAATATTCAGAACACTCTCGTTCGGGCTGGTCGTTGTGGTTGCATTGAGCCTGGGGAGTTGCTGTTCCGGTGGTTCTCAGGTGAAAACGGAGAGCAAGACCACCACGACCACGCTGGGAAGCGAACTCAAAGATCTGAAGGACGCATACGACCAGGGGATCATTTCCGAGCGGGAATACAACCAGGCCAGGGAAAAGCTGATAAAAGAAAGGACGAAAGGGAACTGACGGCCACATCCCTTTCCGTTCCCCGATCTGAACAGCCGGGCCGGGGCCGCGCTTTCCTGCTCCTTGTCCAGTTCCCCCGCTGAGCCGGAAGCACGACGGCATCGACTCTCTCCCGCGTGAATGGCATGTCGAGAGTTCCGACCTTTTCGATATGGGTTTGTTGCGTGATTCTCCTTCTCGGTCATCCGGCAGGATCTTCTGCATCGGAGAACGGCATGAAGGGTCCGAAAACCGCATCGCGATCGTCCCGCGTGGAACCGCAGGCATCCACGTCCTGTGTCGATCTTGTCCTGCTTGGAGCGATCCGGTTTTACAGGAAAGACATATCCCCGATCGGGGGGAACCGCTGTGGTTTCAGCCCCAGCTGCTCGGCCTTCGGCTACAGGGCCCTGTCGGATTATGGGGCCACCAGGGGCATTCTCATGACCGGAGACCGTCTCATGCGGTGCAATATCTGGAAGAAGCCCGGTCCCGACTACACTCTGCTTCCGAACGGGAAGCTGTACGATCCACCGTCCAGAAACCTTCCGCCCGGCCGATGAGAAAGACCGTTCTCCTATTGCTTGCCTTGGCCCTTGTTTTGGGCAGAATCGGCATGGATCGAGTCCAGGCCGAAGAAGCGGTTCTCCTTACGGCGGACGTCCAGTTAAAGATCGCCGACGCTTTCCTGGACGAAGCCGAATATTACCGGGCGGTAACGGAATTCAAGAGGTTTTTGATTCTCTTCCCGGATTCGCGTCGGGCGGATTATGCCCTGTTCAGGACGGGCATGGCCTGCTACAGGGGGGAGGAATACGAGTCCGCCGCCCGAGCCTTCGCATCCGTGAGGGAACTGCACCCGGGAAGTGTCCACCAGGAGAAGTCACGATACTACGAAGCCCTCAGCTGCTGGAAGCTCAAGCAGTACGCACAAGCGGAAGCGGTCCTGGATGTGCTCGTAGAAGTCTACCCCGAATCCGAAGAGGCTCCCCGCGCCCTGGCCGCGAGCACCGTTCTGGCCCTGGAAAGAGGAAGACCCGCCGCCGCGAGGCGCAGTCTCCACAGGATTCTCGAACACTATCCCGGCCACCTCCTCTCCCGGAGAGCAGCCGATGCGCTTCCTCTTGTCGACGAGTACGAAGGCCTTCCGAGCAAATCCCCGTCACTGGCCGGATTCATGTCGGCAGTCCTGCCAGGAAGCGGCTATATCTACGCTCGACATTACCACGACGGCGTCACCGCATTCCTCATCAACGCCCTCGCGATATCCGGCACCGCCGCAGGAGTCCACCAGGAGAATTACCCCGTGGCCGGTATTGTCGGCGCAGTGGGCCTTCCGTTTTATTTCGCCAACATTTACGGCTCCGCCAATGCCGCACGGAAATGGAACATGGGAGTACGCAAGGTCCTGGTCGACAGGATTTCCCTTGTCCTGGATTTCCACTTCCACCCATGACCGAGCCTCACCACGAACACCAGCCTGCGCACGTCATCTCCATCTGGAGAAGGTCTTGAACAACCCGCTTCAGGCATCATCTCTGCAAGAACTGGAGTTCGGAAGCCCGTGCGGGCCAGTGGCTTCCCGCGGATGCGGGAATGCGCGCAAACGCCGTTTCGACAGTGCTCCATCAACTGTTTCCTGGTTCATCCGGCAAACAAGCACCTCCGGTGCTTTTCACGCAAAGGATCGATGCAATCACATCGTCATTCGACATCACATCGTCATTCGACATCACATCGTCATTGCTTCCAGATGACATTGTGATGCCGATTGACGTTCTTGCGGGTATATTCCAGCTTTGTGCGGCAACTGTCCGGGTACGCGTCTGCCGGAAGAACCTTTTTTTGCGCACTCTTCTCCGCAGGTGAGAAAAATTTTGCACCTCTTGCTCAAACCTGCCCACACAGCGGGGAGACAAACGCAAGCGCCCGCTCGATCAACTCAAAATACCCCATTGATTTCAATTTGTTATGAGAACGCCACCCGCCGTAGGCTCATGGTATGGGATTTGCTTAACCTGGTTTCTGACAGACCAGGGAAGGGGAAAGGGCGGTCCATTCCCGTTCCGTGCGATCTGTCGTTGAAGGCCTGCAGGTCCTGCGAAGAATACACCTGTGCAGACTCTTCGGGATGCAGCCGGGGAGAGAAAGAAGAGGCAAGTGAAGTCTGAAGGCGAAATCCGGCAGGGTATCGAACCTGGAACAGACGGACATTGAACTCGGGAGAACGCTGGTGCCCCGAGAGATGAAGGAGAAAAAGGATATGAAAGGTAGACTGCCGACGATCGTGGGAATGAGTGCCTTGATTCTGGTTCTGAGTTTGGGCCAGGGCATTGCTCAGCAGCAGGTTGGGCAGCCGAGTGGATCCGACACCGGTGCTGTTTTGCCGAAGCCGGCTATACCGGGTCAGCACGAGAAGAGCATTCCCGGGACGGACAAGGCCGATGTCAAACCGGAGATGCGTGTACCTCCCAAGGCTGCCGACGTTTCGGGAGAACAGCCTGCCCAGGGCATGGTGCCCGGGCTTGCCAAGCCGGAGTCTCTGCAGGAGAAGGCGGACAAGGCCATGGTGCACAAGCGCGGCGACTCCGCAATTCCCGAAAGACCTCCAAACGCGAAGGATATTTCAGGAAAGACCCCGGAGCCCGGTGCCTCGACTCAGCCTGCCACCGGCAAGAGCACGGAGAAGGCAGCATCACCCGGTGCCGCTCCGGGAAAACCTTAGAGTGCCGGTACGTTCGAGTATATGCTTCCGGTTGCACCCCATCGTGACGGATGCCTGAAATTTCCGGCAGGAGGCATCGGATGCCGCGGTCCAGGGAGAAGAAGGCAAGGAGGAAGAACATGAGAAACAAGTTTCTGATTACGGTTGTGTGCGCTGCGCTGCTTGTTCTTGTTGCGTCGACGAGCGCGCGGGCTCAACTGATTGAGCCGTTGTTTCTGGGAGCCATGGGGTCCGCTCTGGGCTTCGCCATCGGAGGCACCGCTGCCGGTGCGGCCATAGGGGGAGCGGCTGGACTTGCCGCGGGCCTGCTGGTCACTGCTCCCTACTATCGCGGCAGCGCCTGCGCCTACGGTCCCGTGCCCTACGGGTCGGTCGGTGTATGGGTACCGCCCCCCTATCCGCGCGGCTACCGATACGGGTACAGCGGATATCGCCACCAGCGGCATCATGCCTGGAGGCACGACTACAATCGTTACGGAGGCCGCCCATACAGGCATTGGAGATGATTACCCCGCGGGTTTCAACAGGATAAACCGTCCAGCCCCCGGAGGTTCCGAGGGCTGGACATACCTGCCTTACCGACATCGGTCAGAATTTTCTCTTCCACTTCCCCGTGCTTCCATATAGATGGCAGATGGGATAGAATAGGTTCGAGGCGAAGATCCTCCTGGAGATGAATCATGAAAGCTTCGAGTCAGTGCCCGCCATCCCTAACTGTCCTGGTTGTGGATGATGAACCCGGCATCCGGAAGACGCTTCTGCTTGCACTGGAAGCAGACGGCCACAGGGTAACGGCGGTCAGCAATGCCCGGGACGCTGCAACTGAGGCGACCCGGCGTTGTTTCGACATGGCGATCGTCGATCTGCGACTGGGAAATGAATCGGGCATGGATCTTATCGGTTCTTTGAAGGCCGCCTGCCCGTGGATCAGACAGGTCGTCATCACTGCCTATGCATCCATCGATTCGGCGGTTGAGGCCATGCGAAGGGGAGCTTTCGATTACCTGCCAAAACCTTTTACGCATGATCAACTCCTGGTCCTGGTCAACAAGGTCGCAGAAATCCGTCAGCTCGAGCAAAAGGTGGAATCCCTCGAGAATGCGCTGCGCGAAGCATCACCCGAGGCGAGTTTGACAAGCCGGAGCGCGGCGATGCAACGTGCCCTGGCCCTCGCCCGCCAGGTAGCGGACAGCGAAGCCACCATTCTTTTGAGTGGCGAAAGCGGCACAGGGAAAACCCTTCTTGCACGCGCCATCCACTCCTGGAGCCGGCGTGCAGCGAAGCCGTTTGCTTCCATCTCGTGCCCATCCCTTTCTGAACAGCTCCTGGAAAGCGAACTCTTCGGGCATGTGAAAGGAGCCTTCACGGGGGCACTTCGCGATCATCCCGGGCGCATTGCCGCATGCGAGGGCGGGACGCTCCTCCTGGACGAAATCGCAGACATCCCGCTTTCCATCCAGGCCAGGCTCTTGAGGTTCCTGCAGGAAAAGGCCTACGAGCGAGTGGGAGATGTACAGACCCGCAAGGCCGATGTGAGGATAACAGCTGCAACGAATGTAGATCTTGAAAGTGCCGTCTCGGCGAAGCGGTTCCGAGAGGACCTCTTCTATCGGCTCAGCGTCGTTGAGATTGTCCTTCCCCCGCTGCGCGCACGCAAAGAGGACATTCTCCCACTGGCGGAGCACCTTCTCGCATTCTTCGCCAGGCAGAACCACCGGCGGCTGCCGACTTTCTCCGATGATGCACGCAATGCGCTGGAATCGTACTCGTGGCCTGGAAATGTACGGGAACTGCGCAACGTGATCGAGCGCTCGGTGCTGTTGTGCGACAATTTGCTCATCGGTGTCGAGCATCTGCCGGCCAGGCTTGCGCCGGCAGAACCCACCCCGAATATCGGCGACCTCGTGTCGCTCGAAAAGATCAAAGAAAACCACATTCGCCGCGTGCTTGCCTCCACGGGATCCATAGAAGAGGCATGCCGGATACTCGGCATGGATTCAGTGACACTCTGGCGCAGAAGAAAGAAATACGGGATCTGACCGTCACCCCTTTCAATCTGAAACTCGATAAAGACCTTCCCGTTGCACTTTGAAATCCCGGCATTCTTCCAGGGGCGTTCTCTTTGACTGAACCTGTTGATTCTGCAGCATATATTTTACTCCAACAGGTGGCACGGCATTTGCCTGTCTACCTGTTCGGGGAGAGACATGTATGAGCCTGAAGACAAAACTAATCCTGGCCTTTTGCGGACCGGCAGCAATCCTGGTCCTGGTGGGGGTGATGAGTGTCGGGACTGTTTCAGAATCCAACCAGGCAATGGAGAGGATCTTTCGCGAGAACTACGACAGCATCGCAGCATGTCTCGGCATGAAACAGGCCATCGAGCGGCTTGACCGCACCGCGGAGCTGTCTGTCTGGGAGGAGATCGGGGAGCCGCTGGAAAGCATTCGAACCGCGATCATCGAGTTCGAAAGGAATTTAACCTTTCAGCAGGGAAACGTAACACTACCCGGCGAATATCAATTGAATGAACAGCTTGCGGCACATTGGAAGGCTTACAGAAGCAAGTACGAAGACTTCACCCGCCCTCGAGATGCAGGAAAAGGCCACCGCGACATCTACCGGCAACATCTTCTGCCCCTCTCCCTGGAGCTTCGCGACACTGTACAGCAGATCATAGACATGAACCTGAATAACATGGTTTCCCTGGATGGACAGGCTCGCAGGAGAGCCGGCGAGATGAAACAGAGGGTGCTTGCTTCGACGGTGGTCGGAGTCGGACTGGCCATCGGATTCATGATCATTGCCGGGCCTTGGATGGTCAGGCCGATTGTGAACCTTACGCGGTCAGTGCGCGAGATTCAGAGGGGCAACCTGGACCTGGTGGTCAATGTGCATTCCAACGACGAAATCGGACAGTTGGGCAAAGCGTTCAACGAGATGGCCACAAGACTGCGGGAACTGCGCCGAAGCAACCTTGCGCGCCTCTTGAGAACGCGGCAGGCTACTGAACTGGCGCTCAACAGCCTTTCCGATGCAGTGGCCATCTGCAGTCCGGAAGGCAGGATTGAGCTGGCAAACGAGGCTGCCCGGCGAATTTTCAACCTGGCACCTGACGGGATGGTGTCGGAGGCAGGCAATGAGGAGGTGACGAGACTCTTCGAGCGGGCTCGAGACGGATTGCGTCCGGAGCGTTCAAAAGGGTACAGTTCAGCCATCCAGATCTTCAAAGATGGAAACGAGCATTTCTTCCTGCCGGAGGCGATACCCTTTCTGAACGAAGAACAGCAGTTGATCGGCGTAACGCTTGTGTTGTCGGATGTAACTCGAATGCGCAGCCTGGATGAGGTGAAAAGCGGACTGGTTTCCACCGTCTCCCACGAACTGAAGACCCCCCTCACCTCCATGCGCCTCGCGGTCCATGTCCTCTTGAGCGAGAAACTCGGCCCGCTTACGCCTGCGCAGGTCGAGATCCTGACCACAGCCCGTGACGACAGCGACCGCCTCCATCACATCATCGAACGGCTGCTCGATATAGGTGAAATCGAATCGGGCCACTGTGAAATCGAACCCCAATCGGTACCGGCGGAACAGCTGATCCTGCAGGGAATCGAAGGCATGCGGGCCGCGTTTCAGGACCGGGGGATTATCCTGGAGATCCAGGTTCCCGCGGACACACGGCCGGTGCTTGCCGACGTTTTCCGACTGCGGATCGTTTTCGCCAATCTGCTTCAAAACGCCTTGAAACATACACCTCCGGGCGGCCGGGTCACCGTGTCGGCCCGCGATGAAAGGGATCACGTTTGCTTTGAAGTCGCAGACACGGGGGAAGGCATCCCCGAGGAGTACCTTTCCCGCGTCTTCGACAGATTCTTCCGCGTACCGGGCCAAAACCGTGAACAAGATTCGGGACTGGGCCTGGCTATCGTCAAGGAAATCATTCAGGCTCATGGTGGAAGAATCGAGGTCTCGAGCAGGAAGAGGCAGGGAACAAGATTTACATTCACCCTGCCCGGAGAATAGAGTATCCCCCAGGGTGAAATCACGGCGTCCCGTTGTGCGTGGATTTCTCGCCGTCATTTCAAGAAAGGCTCGGATCGAATGGAAGACATCGTTCTGCTTTTGATCGTCGTTGCCCTGATCATCTACCTGTCCGCGGTCCTGGCGCGTCCGGACAAATTCTGACGAGGGGGCATCCAGAATGAACGCTGTGGACTGGGTGCATCTGGCCGCTTTTCTGCTTGTGCTGGCCGCACTGACAAAACCTCTCGGGCTTTACATCCAACGTGTGCTCGACCCCAGGGGAAGAACGTTCCTGGATCCGGGCATCAAACCGCTCGAGCGAACGATCTGCCGCCTGATGAAGATCGATGTAGACAGGGAGCAGGATTGGAAGGAGTATCTTCTATCCGTTCTTGTGTTCGGTGCAGCGGGCTTTCTGTTCACCTTCGCGATACTGAGGCTGCAGCACCTGCTGCCGCTCAACCCCGAGGCACTCGGCCCCGTGGCTCCGGACCTTGCATTCAATACTGCCGTCAGTTTCATGACCAACACCAACTGGCAGAACTACAGCGGAGAAAACACCCTGTCCTATTTCTCGCAGATGGTGGGGCTGACCTTTCATCATTTTGTCTCGGCGGCGACGGGAATTGCCGTGGCGGCTGCATTCGTCCGCGGGATTTCCCGAGACCGGGCGGCGACGATCGGCTGCTTCCAGGTCGACCTCATTCGATCCTGTCTTTACCTGCTTCTTCCCATCTGCCTTGTTTACGCCCTGTTCCTGGTTTTCCAGGGTACGATTCAGAATTTCTCTCCGTATCTGCGAGCGGGAACGCTCGACGGCGGAGCGTGGCAGATCATCGCCCAGGGGCCGATGGCTTCCCAGACAGCGATCAAGATGCTGGGCACGAACGGAGGCGGCTTTATGGGCGCAAACGCCTCTCACCCCTACGAAAATCCGACTCCCCTCTCCAACTTCGTCCAGGTGCTGTCGATTCTTCTCATCCCGAGTTCCCTCACCTATTATCTCGGCAGGGCAGTGCGCAACAGCAGGCACGGTTGGTCCGTCTGGGCCGCCATGCTCTGTCTCTTTCTCTCAGGACTGCTGATCTGCTGGTGGGCGGAAGCGCGGGGCAACCCGCGCCTTGAACAACTCGGTGTTGATGCGTCTTTCGGAAACATGGAAGGCAAGGAAGTCCGCTTCGGGATTTTCAGTTCGGCCCTCTTCGGCGCGGCCACCACCGCCGCTTCCTGCGGGGCGGTGAATTCCATGCATGATTCTTTTACCCCCCTGGGAGGCTGGGTCCTGCTTTTCAACATGATGCTCGGGGAAGTGGTTTTCGGAGGCGTCGGAGTCGGACTCTGCGGCATGCTGATCTTCATCCTCCTGGCCATCTTCCTTGCAGGCCTCATGATCGGGAGGACTCCCGAATACCTCGGGAAGAAGATCGAGAATCGCGACGTCCAGGTGTGCGCTCTTGCCGTACTCATCCCGTCCATCCTGCCGCTCGTTCTCACCGCGATCACCATCAGCAGCGAATGGGGAACCGCGTCTTTGAACAACAGCGGGCCTCACGGCCTGAGCGAAATACTCTACGCGTACACCTCGGCCGCCAACAACAACGGCAGCGCCTTTGCGGGCCTTTCTGCAAATACACCATGGTACAATCTCACCCTCGGGTTTTCCATGCTCGCCGGCCGTTTTATCGTCATCATGGCTTCCCTGGCGCTGGCCGGGAATTTCGCGCGCAAGAGGGCTCTTTCCGGAAGAGGCGGAGGCTTTCCCGTTTCCGGCGGGACCTTCTGCCTGCTCCTCGTGGCCACAGTGGTCCTAGTGGGAGCTCTGACATTCCTTCCCGTACTGAGCATGGGCCCTATCCTCGAACATTTCCTGATGACGGGTTCAGACCTGCTCTTTTGAGGTTGACGCAATGGCCGGACAGGTTCACTCCCTTCTCGACAGAAAGATCGTTCTTCCCGCGTTTCGCGAGGCGATTCTCAAAATCAACCCCCGTGTTATGGTCCGCAATCCGGTGATGCTCGTCACCATGGCAGGGGCGCTGGTGACGACGATCGAATGCTCTTCAGCCTTCTTTCGAGGTCGATCGGCGGCGTTTTCCCTCCAGGTCGCATTGTGGCTGTGGTTCACCGTGATCTTTGCCAATTTCGCCGAAGCGATGGCGGAAGGTCGAGGAAAAGCCCAGGCCGCCTCGTTGCGAAAGGCACGCGTAAAGACCGTGGCGAAACGACTCACCAGCGGAGGTTCAACCGAGACTGTGCCTGCGGAAGCACTTCGACGCAACGACCTGGTGGTGGTTCGGGCCGGAGATATCATCCCTGCAGACGGGGAAGTCACCGAGGGAGCGGCGAGCGTTGACGAGTCAGCGGTCACCGGGGAGTCGGCTCCCGTGATCCGGGAGGCCGGCGGGGACCGCAGCGCGGTAACGGGAGGGACACGCGTGCTTTCGGATGAAATGGTCATCCGCGTCACCGCGGATCCGGGGGAAGGCTTTCTGGATCACATGATCTCTCTTGTGGAAGGGGCACACCGCCGGAAAACCCCCAACGAACTGGCACTCACGATACTCCTGGCGGCACTGACCATCATCTTTCTCCTGGTCATCGCCACACTCAAACCCTTCGGGGCTTATGTGAACGCTCCGTTCCCGATCCCGGTGCTTGCCGCGCTGCTCGTCTGCCTCATCCCAACCACCATCGGAGGACTCCTCAGCGCCATAGGCATTTCGGGAATCGACAGGCTGATTCAGAAGAACGTCCTGGCCACGAGCGGGCGGGCGGTGGAAGCCGCTGGAGACGTGGACGTGCTGCTGCTGGACAAGACCGGCACGATCACTCTGGGCAACCGTCAGGCGGTCGAGTTTTTCCCTGCTGCCGGGGTGAGTACGGAGGAACTGGCGGATATTGCGCAGCTTTCATCCCTTGCGGACGAGACTCCGGAAGGAAGAAGCATTGTTGTTCTCGCAAAGCGTTACGGGATCCGGGGACGGGAGGTATCGGAATTTCAGGACGCCAGGTTCATTGCCTTTTCGGCCAGGACCCGGATGAGTGGAATCGACGTGGCCGGCAAGTGTTATCGTAAGGGTGCGCGGGATGCCATTGGGGAGTTCGTCACCGGGGGGCTTCCAACGGACGTGATGGAATGCACCGAGGATGTCGCTCGACGCGGCGGGACTCCCCTGGTTGTGGCCGATGCCGGAAAGGTCTATGGAGTCGTTTATCTGAAAGATATCATCAAGGGCGGACTTCCCGACCGTTTCGCCCGCTTTCGCGCAATGGGTATCCGCACCGTCATGATTACCGGGGACAATCCGAACACGGCGGAAGCCATTGCAAGGGAAGCAGGGCTGGACGACTATCTTGCCGAAGCGAGGCCCGAGGACAAGCTTGCGCTCATCCGGGCCGAACAGGCAGCGGGACATCTGGTGGCCATGACGGGAGACGGCACCAACGACGCACCGGCACTCGCCCAGGCCGACGTCGGAGTGGCCATGAACACGGGAACTCAAGCCGCCAGGGAGGCGGGCAACATGGTGGATCTCGATTCCAATCCGACAAAGTTGATCGAGGTGGTGGAGATCGGCAAACAACTTCTCATGACTCGAGGCGCACTCACCACCTTCAGCATCGCAAACGACGTCGCAAAGTACTTTGCCATCATTCCAGCCATGCTGCTCGGAACGTTCCCTCAAATCGCCGCCCTCAACATCATGCGCCTCACCTCACCACAAAGTGCCGTTCTGAGCGCCGTCATCTTCAACGCACTCATCATTGTCGCTCTCATCCCGCTGGCGCTTGCCGGCGTCAAGTTCCGCCCGCTGGGAACGGAGGTCGTTCTGCGTCGAAATCTTCTCATCTATGGAGGCGGAGGCATTCTTGCACCGTTTATCGGCATAAAGATCATCGACATGATCATCACGGCTCTTCGCATGGTCTAACGACGTAGCCGGCCATGGGGCACGGAGGGAGCAAAACGATGAAAACACGGATCCTGCTGGCGGAACTGAAAAACTCCATCCTGTCCGTCCTGATCCTCGGGATTCTCTTTTGCGGGGTGTATCCTCTTACAATCTGGGGATTCGCCCGGCTGTTTTTTGTTCACCAGGCCGAAGGGTCCATCGTAGAGCGACAGGGGCAGGTGGTGGGGAGCACGCTGATCGGTCAGGCGTTTCACAGTGATCGTTATTTTCATTCACGCCCTTCGGCGGCTGGAGCAGGCTATGATGCAGTCCGCTCGGGCGGCAGCAACCTGGGGCCTCTTTCACGGGTACTGGTGGAGCAGGTCCGGAAACGAGTTCAGGCCTACCGTGCCTCCAACAATCTTCCAAACGAAATGAACGTCCCGGCAGATGCCGTGCTTGCTCCGGGAAGCGGGCTCGACCCTCACATCAGCCCGGAAAACGCGAGCGTCCAGGCCTCTCGAGTCGCAAGGGCAAGAGGCATCTCCACCGAAGAAGTGCAGAATCTGATCGATCGTCACATCGAGAGACCGCAGCTGGGATTCCTGGGAGAATACCGGGTAAATGTCCTGACACTCAATCTTGCACTCGATGCCTCATAAGGGAAATCTCATGATCTCCAACGACAAGGCCCTCAGCTTTCTCCACCTTATCCGTCGGGCACGGCGGGGTAAGTTGAAGATCTACCTGGGGTACGGGCCGGGGGTCGGGAAAACGTGGCAGATGCTTCTCGAGGGCCACCGCTTGAAGAAAGAAGGCATCGACGTGGTTGCGGCGCTTGTGGAATGCCACGGGCGTGCCGATACCGCCGGCCTCGTCGAGGGGCTCGAAGTGATTCCCAGGCGCCAGGTTCGATATCGCGGAATCTCCATCGAAGAAATGGACCTCGACGCAGTGCTGGCCAGGAAGCCCGAGGTGGCTCTCGTGGACGAACTGGCCCACACAAACGTTCCCGGCAGCAGGAACAGCAAGCGCTACCAGGACGTGCAGGACCTGCTGGATGCAGGTATCCACGTCATCAGCACTCTCAATGTTCAGCACCTGGAAAGTCTCTATGACACCATGAAGACCCTCGTCGGCCTCAAGGTCCATGAACGTGTGCCCGATGCCGTTGTGGCGGACGCCGATGAAATCGTCAACGTGGACCTGGCTCCGGAGGATCTTCAACAGCGACTGCGCGAGGGCAAGATATACCCTCGTGAACGAGTCCCTGCGGCCCTCGAGAACTTCTTCAGGCGCACGATTCTCGATGAACTTCGCGAACTCACTCTGCGGGAACTCGCCTCACAGATCGACTTCAAACGAAGAACCTCACCCCGCGAAGAATACCACACAGCACCGGACCAGGTCATGGTGTGCCTCAGTTCCCGCGGCCCGAACAGCGCCGCACTTCTGCGCTACGGTTCGCGTCTTGCCGGACGCCTCAACCGCAACTGGTACGCGGTCTACATCCAGACGCCCGGCGAAGAACCTGCGGCCATAGACGCCGTCACCCAGCGATGCCTTTCCGAGACACTCACCCTTGCAAACCTGCTGGGCGCCACGGTTTTCACATACAAAGGCGAAGACGTCGTCGAAACCATCCTTCATTTTGCCAGGGAATACCGGGTGGGTCACATTGTCATCGGCCGTTCAGGCCCTCTTCCTCTCTGGAAGCGCCTTCTCGGACGGAAAACCCTGGTCGATCGCCTGATTCCAAGGGCGAAAGGACACACCGTAGTGGTCGTGGATGTCGAAGGCACCGTCGTTACTCATTCAAAGGGTGAAGAATAGAATACGCTCACACAAAGAGGATCGAGGAACTCAACGAGGAAATCGACGTCTACGTGATGATCAACAGCCATGATGGCGGCATTTACCTGGTCGACAGTTTCGGGCAGACACAAAAGATCGCCGACAGCTTCGAAAGCTGGATCTCCCGCAGCCTCAGGCAGGCTTTGCTAAAGGACAGGTACGGGGGCAACCTGGTGGTCATCGGTTTCGATGATGAATCAAGGGCTTCGGAAGCCAAGGCCGACCTCGAAGCCCTGCAGCGGAACAACCTGATCGAACTCGAGGATGTCGTCGTCCTGGTGAGAAAGAAGAACGGAAAGGTCAAATTCAAACACATGAACAGCCTGAGTGCCGCGGGGGCGATGAGAGGCACTTTTGCGGGAATGCTTCTGGGAGTTCTCTTTCTACACCCCCTGGTGGGAGCCGCGCTGGGACTCACTGCCGGAGCCGCATCCAACTCGCTCTCCGACTCGGCCATCGACGACCGATTTGTGAAGGAACTTGCCTCGACTTTGAAGCCCGGAACGTCCGCTCTGTTCGTCCTCACCAGAAGGGTCGATTCAGAGAGAATCACACCGGAACTGCGAGGTTTTGGAGGCAGGGTTCTGATGGCATCCATATCCGGGGAGAGGCAGGCGGAACTGCAGGCGGTCCTGGATTCCGGGAAGGAGGAATTATCGGAGTAAGGATCGTTTCCTGAAGCGCTTCGACATGACAAGGGTGTTCCGGCCTTCACCCCGGATATAATCGACTTCGTCCATGACCGACCGGATGATGAACAAACCGTATCCTCGTTCAGGGTGAGAAGGGAAGTCTGGATTGGGGATTCCGGCCAAGTCGAATCCGTTCCCTTCGTCCGCGACAGAGATGACAAGCCTTTCATCGAACACCTGAAAGACGACGGTGACCTTGCTGTCGTCCTTTCCGCTCAACCCGTGCTCGATGGCATTCGTACATGCTTCACTGACAGCCAGTTCGGTCTGGTAGGCGAACTCGCTGTCGACCTGCGGTTCCTTGATGGAGGCGCATATGAGCCTCGACAGTGCGGTTGCCAGGCACAGGTGATCCATCCTTGTCCGGAACTTCAGTGTTGCCTCGAGTGTTGCTTCGTCCATATTCGGACATCCTTCGATGGCCCTGGGAAGCCGCGGCATCTATCCTGCCGGGAGCATACGCCTGGATCAGGACATTCATCCATGTCCAGGAGGAAGCCTTCAGACTTCGAGTCTCCCGTTGATGTGAAACCTTTTTCGAGTCGAGATCACGGGATCTCCGGGTTGCGTCTCGCCAGGCTGTCGGACGATCATCTGAAAGCCCTCACAGCAGCCCCCGCATCGTCGTAGATTTCGAACAGGTGATGGAGTTTCGTCAGCTCGAAAACAGCGCGCACCCGATCCTGCACCGCGGAGATCCTGATGGCTCCCCCCGCCTTGTCGATCATTCTGAGTGAGTAAACAAGGCTGCCCAGACCGGAGCTGTCCACAAAGTCAACGTCCCCCATATCCACAACGAGCTGGAGTCTTCGCTCATTGATGCAGGATTTTATCCTGTCTTTGACGGTGGCCGCGGAATTTGAATCCAAACGCCCCTGAAACTTGAGCACCGTGACCTCGTCCATTATTTCCTCGACGATATTCATGAACAACGTTCCTTTGACGTTCCTTTGCCACTTGCAGGCTTCACGGTTATCCTGAACGGTATGTCCCCGACCGGTTCGATCTTCCTGTTCAAGATTCCTTCAGGGGTACAGTTCGTCGAACCGGCCAGGAACTTTTCAGACAGAGGTCCGTTCCATGATCAACAGGGTGATGTCGTCCTCGAACTCATCCCCCCCTCTCCAACTCCGCAAACTGTCCTCCACCTTCTTCGTGAGATCGCCCAAAGGGAGATGCTGCCATCTTTCCAGCGTCTCCACCAGACGTTCGACAGTATAATAGTTTCCCCCGGCATCCGTACAGTCTGGAATACCATCTGAATAGAGAAGCAGGCGGTCTCCGGGTTCGAGTTGGACTCGACATTCGTCGAAATCGGCCTCGGAATGTATCCCAATGGGGAACCCGCCCTGCCCGATCAGGAAGAATCGACCTCCGCCGGTCATATGAATGGGGTGCGGCTGCCCGGCCTGGCAGAGCGTTACTATCCCGCTTTCGAGCTCGACTATGCCGTAAATCATGGTGAAATACTGCATCGTTTCATCATCGGCCAGGTAGATCCGGTTCAGTTCCCGCATGGCTGAAGCGGGGGAAAGGATTTCATAGTGTCCGGATTCGGCGGAGAGGTTTTTCAGTGGATTTCCGGGAAAGGAGAGGGAGGACAGGGTCTTCGTCAACGTGAAGGAAAGCATGGCTGCCGGAACACCGTGCCCTGCCACATCGAGAAGGTAGAAACCGAGGTGGGATTCATCAAGGTTCAGGAAATTGAAGGTATCCCCCGCGACGAAGCTGCACGGGAGGAATATCCAGTCATAGGCAATGCCCGGCAGACTGCACCCCGGGCAGGGGAGCAGGTCTTTCTGCATTTTCGCCGCCGCTTCGAGGTCTCTCTGGATAATGGAAAGGGCGTTGCTTAACCTTTTATTGCGATCCTCGAGGTCCGTCTCGAGCTTCAAGATGCGTTCACCAGCCCTGATACGCACATCGAGTTCACTCTTGTCGAAAGGCTTGGTCACATAATCGTCGGCACCGGCCTCCATGGCGGCGACAAGTTCGACCTTCGTATCCCTGGCGGTGAGAATGATCATATACACGTACCGGGAGAAAGGCCCCTTGCGTATGCGCTGGCACAATTCCAGGCCGTCCATTCTCGGCATGACCCAGTCGGTGATGACCAGTCGAATGCGTTCCTTTTCCAGGACATCGAGAGCTTCAACCCCGTCCGTTGCGGTAAGCACCTCGTGTCCCAGGTCCCTCAAGAACCTGGACAGGAGCAGCCTGGTGCTGGCATCATCATCGACAACCAGGACGCGCATCTGCTATTCTCCTAAAGATCTCTCAAAAATGCAGTGAGTTCCGTCCGACGTTCCACGACTCGGCACGGGGACGGGAAGAGAGTGCCTAGCGATCCCGGGCCTGTCTACCCAGTTCGTAGAGCATGGCATGAGTGTCCGACATAACAAGGTCTTTTCTCGCATCGGTGATGATCCAGCCGACGTCCGCCTCTTCAACATCCAGGTAATGCCCGGACGGATCGATGTAGTTCCTGCCGAAGATGATTTTCCCCGATATGTCGGCTAATTCTCCTATCCTGATGTGATCATCGACAATACACCGCCGGATCACGGCGCCACCTTCGATGCGGCAATTGGCTCCAATCACCGATGGACCCTCGATCCTCGCACCGTTCCCTATAAATGTGCCGCTTCCGATGTAAACCGGCGGCACGATCTCTATTTCGTCCAGTTCAAGACACAGATTGATTCCGGCCCGGACTCCCGGAGCGATCTCGCGGCCCGGCAGGGAGATCCCCTGGAGTTGACCCGACAATACGAGGTGTGTCGCGTTCCAGTAGTCGGCAACGGACCCGATATCCACCCACTGGAAAGGAAGCGACAGTCCATAGAATGGAGCACTCATTGCGGCCAGGGCCGGGAAGAGCTGCCCGCCGATGTCGTATTCAACTCCCGACGGAATGTGATCCAGGACCTCGGGTTCAAACATGTAGATTCCTGTATTGATCATCATGGAAACCGCTTCTTCCGGTTTCGGTTTCTCCTGGAACTTCAAAATCCTCCCGGATTCATCCAGTTCCACGACTCCGTACTTGTGAACGTCGGAAAGAGGCACTTCCTTCAACACGATCGTGGCAAGGGCTCCCCTCGACCGGTGGAATTCCAGCACCTTGCCCACATCGAAATCCGTAACGGCGTCACCGCAGACCACCAGGAACGTATCATCAAAGAAACCAGAGAAATCCTGGATCTTCTTCAGACCTCCCGCGGACCCGAGGGCGGTGCCCACAAACCTGCCATCCACCAGCTTCCCCTCGTGGGAATAAGCAATACTGCATCCCCAACGGTCTCCGTCCCGGAAATAATCCTCGATGCTCCCGGGAAGATGACTCAGATTGACCACCAACTGGTCGACTCCATGGGAAACCAGGTGTTCGACGATGTATTCCATTACCGGTTTTCTGACCAGAGGAATCATGGGCTTGGGGATTTCGTACGTGATGGGCCTTACCCTCGTTCCTTTGCCTGCAGCCAGAATCATGGCTTTCATGACACCCTACCTCTTCATTCTTCCGACCCACAACACAGAACCCGGATGGACAAGGCAGCCGGGCGGTTTCATGAATCATCGGTCGAGCAGCTGGAATTGTGGCGGGAAATAAGAGAACAGGATATTCAAACCGGTACTACTGACCTATGTCTGCTATCATGGGCAATCCTCCTCTGTCAAGATCTTCGGCAGGATACGCATCAGCCTCTTTATTGTGTAACATCAAACAGCTGGGAATGTCTCTACGGATCTTCCATTGTCTCCGCGCACAGTTGCTGAAAAGATCGCAACGAAGATTCATCAAAGTGTTTGATATCCACCTCTCCTTTTGCCATATTCAAAGAAACCTGACTGCACCTCCCGTCGGGCGGCAAGATGCGGCCGCGGGGGATATCGAATAGCCCGGGAACGGAGTCTATATCATGACCGCCCTCGTTTGCCTGACTCTTATTGCTCTGGTATGCATGCCGGACTTTTCCTTTGGCGAGGATACCCTGCTCGATAGCGGTCGATTCTCCAGCCGGTATTTGCTCCAGCTTTCGGGCAACGCAAACAATGAAAGGTTCACCGGGGTGGGAGCCGTGCTGACCGTCAGTCCGCCATCTTCAACCCATTCAAACCCCTACCTGTTGATCATCGAAGGCTTTCCGAGGAAGAATTCGAGAAACACCTTTTTCTTGAATTCAGACGAAACTGAAATGACCGTCCTTTTCGACGAGATCACATGTGACATAAAGAGGTCGTATACCAGGGACTCCAGTATTCACTTCTATTTTCTCAGTCCCAGGCTTTTGAAACCTGGAGGTATGGCATCTCATAAGGAACAGGAGAGAGAGGAGGCGGCGGAAGCAGCTATCCTGCCCGTACCTGTTCCGGTGCAGGCCGGAAAATTGAAGCTGAGAATACGCAGCGGCAGGGTGACCGGCCACATATGGCTGAACGGCTACGACTCCGTCGAAAATTCCTATGTGCGATACAGTGCTCAAATCGCCGGCAGGAAAGTGATCCACGTGGAACCTGGCGATAAGCTCAGAAAATAGCTCCCCTCCGCCGACAGCCTCATGTCGAGTCCACGCCTCTCGAAAGTCTCCGCTCCCTGGCGGCGCCCATGCATCGTGCACCAATGCCCGGGCGGGTTGCCTTTCTTCAGGCAGGAGGGGCAAACGACTTCATCAACCCCCCTGGGAGAGGAACATCGCACTCCACTGCGTCGAAACGCCTCCTACCGGGTCAACTTGCGCAATCCGTGCCTGGCTATGATGCCCATCCTGGCAAGACTGTCGGGCAGGCGATAGTTCCAGGAAGAGATGCCGAGAGGTTTGGTCATTTTCCCCTGTGGACGCACAAAAACGCCTTCCTCCACATCCCGGATTACATGATCGAAAACGTCGAGGTAGTGCGCCACGGTATCCTGAATGCGAAATCCCCCCTCGGATACCTTCCTGTGGGCATTGAACCCCATATCCTTGCGCCTGGTCACGTCATGGTACAGGATACGCAGGCGATCGGCAAAGGCCCCGATATCCCCGACCGGAACCCTGAAACCGTTGATTCCGTCATCGATCAGCTCGGGAATCCCGCTTCGGACGTCGGTCACCACGGGAACACAACCGTGAGCCATCGCTTCAAGAACGCTTATGGGCATGCCTTCGAATTCCGAGGTGAGAAGAAAGACATCGTGTTCGGCAAGGAGTTCGAGAATCCGCCGGTTGTCGACGCTTCCCGTAAAGCGCATCGAACCCCGCACAATAAACCGCCGGCTCAATTCCTCGAGGCGTTTTCGGTCCACCCCGTCCCCGGCGATCGTCATTCTGAACGGGACGTGCACGCGATCGAGCGCTTCGGCGATTTCAGGCAGGTCCAGGACTCTTTTCTGGTATTGTTCCAGACGGCCCGTGTAGATGATTTCGAGGGGCGAACCCGGAGATGAAGACCGCCGGGGAGGGAAGCTGGGAACCGGGACGCCGTTGGGTATCGCGAAGATCCTGCCATCGAGCTCCGGGTGGAGCTGCGCCAGCCTGCCGGCGATGGCCTCGCTCACGGCGACAATCGCGTTCCAATACCTTCCCAGCCGAGCGGCATGTTCGAAGTGGATCCATTCTTCACTGTGCAGGATTCCGACGATGAGAACACGAGGGGACAGCAGGGGGCTTATGCACGAATGGCCCCAGTCGAAATTGGGGATATAGATGCACGGTGCTTGTTCTTCGAGGTACCGAAGCAATGCATGGCAGCGCTCTTTCCATGTGGAAAATACACCCACCGGCAGTTTCATCAGGGGGACATCCGCAATGGGCGCCAGAGGCATATCCTCCTGGAACTCGGGGCGGGTCAGCAGTATGCCCGCGTCAACTCCCCGCTCCCTGAATCCGCGCACCATATTGGCAGAAAGAGTATTGACCCCGCTCAAGCTCCAGGTCGCCGACGTCAGGATGACCTTGCCGCAGGGCCTCGCGGCCTTCGAATCCCCCGAATTGACCATACTCTCGTCCTCCGCACCTTTACCGAACCGTCAAGTGGCCTTGATTCCAAAAGGCGATTGCCGAAGCACTCTGTGTGGAATCTCCGAATTAAAATCGATTGCGGGCACCGGCAAAGGCAGGAAAATCGATGGAGCCGGGCTGGGAACGATCGGGGGCAGGGTGCCGTTCATGTACAGCAGTCTGTTGATCCGGGTGCATGCGCAGGGCAGTCGGACGGCGGGCGCAGGGCCCGCCGAATCGATTTGATTGACCAACGCCGGTCCAGCCCGGCGGACGGACTGAATCGGGTACCTGTCCAGAAAGGTCATTTGACCGCTTCGTAGATGCGGAGAGGCGGAATATTCAGAAGCTCGTACTTGGACTGGACCTTCGGGAAATATTGCCAGAGGCGATTCTTGAGAGCGTTGTCCGTCTGGAAGCAGGTCTGATAGGCCAGAAACTTGCCGCCTTTCTTCAAGGCCCTGTGTGTATTATACAAGATCCGGTGTTTCATTTCGTCGCTGAGCAGCAGGAAGGGTATACCCGACAAGACATAGTCCGCCTCATATTCCTGGCATGCCCTGAGTGTATCGAGAACATTTTCGGCACTGTCGTTTACGATGACCACCCTCGGGTCGTGTATTTTTCTCTTCAGGATCAGGTCGAAGTTCTTGTTGCGTTCGATGAGAATCAACCGGGAACCGGTCCCCATGTTTTTCAAGAGATAATTGGAAAAGACTCCGGTCCCAGGCCCGTATTCGACGATCACGCTGGGCTTGTGAAAGTCAATCTTGCTGCAGACCTTCTTTACGCCGATTGCCGAAGTCGGGGTGATCGAGGCGACATTCCGGTCCCGTACAAAGTTCTTCAGATATGTAATCGTGTCCATCTTCAACTGCTCCTGACGCTGAATTTGCTCAATGCATTCCCGATGCCGAATTGACTGAATCCTCCGGCAATAGAATTTTTCAAAAACCTGCAAAGAAACGGCACTATCCCACGCTCCCCATAATCAAGGGGGCTGGGATTGTCGGATGGATTCCGTTTCCACTTCTGAAACTCCCTGCCAGGACATCGATTCCAGTGGAATTCTAATCCACTGCAATATAATGCGGAATATGCTCCAAAGCAAAACAATCCTTTGTGCAGACGCACACAAATGCCGGCAGCATCCCTTGTGGCTGCCGACAGGCGCCAGTTTTACTCCACACCACCGCGAACTGTCAAAGGTCAAAATCAAATTTTCCAAAGAACTTCTTCAGGGGAGAGTCAACGTTGTCCTGAAGTCTCGTTTGCGATAAGACCATGAACCCGCGAGATCATTGTTCCCTCCCTTCTGAAACCTGCCGGAGGTTCCATGCGGTGTCCGTGCACATTGCGGATCAGGGGTAGACCCGGGGGGCGGTCCAATGGTATAAAATCCTTCAGTCAAGAAAAGGGGATCGCGCTCCCGCCCGAAACAAACACATGGGCGCAGGCCCGCGTGACGGGATGGGGGCTGCAGCCGGTGTTCATTGGAGACACGAATTCATGGTAAAGCCGCAATGGCAGATACTCGGGAAAGAAAAACCCGCGGATGCTCGAAGTGTCCTCCATATCCTTCTTGCCGACAGGGGGCTGGACCTTTCTTTTCTCAATGGAACTCTCAAGGACCTGGAAGCACACCTTCGCATCGACGGCATGGAAGAAGGTGCCCGCATCATGGCCGGGCATCTTTGCGCGGGAAGCAAGATCCTGCTCGTTGGAGACTACGATTGCGACGGGATTACTTCTCTTGCCCAGGTGTCTCACTTTCTCAACGACATAGGATATAGGAACTACGAGGTCGTCGTCCCTCACCGTTCGGAAGGATACGGCATTCCCGAGAGAGCCGTTCACGAACACCCGGACGCGAAGGTCCTGCTTGCTATGGATTGCGGAACCCTCGATGTCCGGGCGGTCACCGCGGCACGAGAACTGGGCATGGAATGCATTGTCATCGACCATCACGAAGTCCCGGAAAAAGGGCGTGCACCTGCCACGGTCCTCATCAACCCGAAGCAGCCCGCGTGCCGCTCCACTTTCAAATCCTTCTGCTCGGCCGGACTGACACTTCTCTTCCTGGCCTGCCTGCGCAGGGCCATTCGGGACCGTTTCCAGGCTCCCAGCCTGGGGGGAAAGTACCTCGCCCTTGCTGCAATCGGCACCGTGGCGGACATCGTACCCCTGGTGGACGCCAACCGAATCCTCGCCAGAAGCGGACTCCAGAGCCTCAACCAACACTGCTTCCCGCCCGTCAAACGGATCGCGGACCAAGCAGGACTGTCGAACAGGATTCTCACTGCCGGCCACCTGGGCTATTACATCGGGCCGCGACTCAACGCCGCGGGGCGCATGGCAGATGCACGCATCGCCTTCGACCTGCTCATGGCCGGAGAACCCGAATCGATCAGCAGGCTCACTCACGAATTGAACCGGCTCAACAGCCGCAGACAGCAGGAAGAAGACGCGATCCTGAACGATGTTCGACGCCGCCTCCTGGGCAGCAAAGGCAGAAGACGCACTCTCATCATCGGCGACCACAGATGGAATGCGGGAGTCATCGGCATAGTCGCTTCGAGGATACAGCAGGAACTCCACTACGGCCCGGTGGTGGTTTTCGCTTTGGACAGGGAAATCGGCGTAGCCAGGGGCTCGGCCAGGAGTGTTCCGGGGTTCGACATCCACGAGGCGCTGAAGGCATGCGACGATCTTCTTCTGAAATGGGGAGGTCACAAGATGGCAGCCGGGATGACCATCCTGAGCGACCAGATGGATCCGCTCGCCGACCGCCTGGAACAGGTGGCAGACATGCACCCCGAGCACGTATTCAAGCCCATGGGGAAAGTCGACCTCGAAGTGGACCTGGATGTGGTTACCGCCGAACTCTACGAAAGCCTCAGCCAACTCGAACCCTACGGCATGGGAAACCCGATTCCGACCTTTGCCGCACGGGGTGTGAAAGTGAAGCTGCAGCGGGTGTTCGGGAGGGAACAGAGCCATCTTCGGCTCCTCGTCAATGACCGGGTCGGAGCAGTATTCTGGAGGGGGAATCAGCTGGTCAATGTGAAACGCTGGAGAGACGACAATCCGGTCGATCTTGTTTTCCAGGTGGACTGGGACGATTTTACCGGAAAACCCATGCTGAACGTAAAAGACATGGGGCACCTGTTTCCGTGAATGCCAGCCGCTTTTCTTGTGGGCAGGATCAGCCCGTTTGATGGATCTATGTATTGACGTTTCCGGCAACCGGCGCAGGACGAAAAGGCCGCAGGGCCCTGCCGCCCCGAAACGGTCATGTGGGTAGCAAGGCGGCCCCTCCCACACCCTGGATCTGCGCCAGCCTCTTCCTCATTCTTTTCGATACCTTCTCCTGGATCTTGACCGCTCGCTCCCCCTTTGCCTCTTTCAAAATCCGAGCCGAGGCCAGTATATCCGCAGGGTCCCCTGTCCCCGCCATTCTCAACGCAACTGAACTGACGACCTTGAATTCCCGGATTACCTTGAATTCATCGTAAGGCAGAAACGACTCCAGGCGTGCAAACGCTATTTCGAGATGCCCCCTGAACTCACTATCCGGGTTGACTGTAAGCTCTTCGTAAATGGCCCGGCGGATGACATCCTTGGAAAACGGCAGGAGGGACTCGTTTTCGACCGGCGATACACAGTTTTCCAGCACATTGATGTAGGCCGATATGATCTCCCAGCGCGATCCGGCGTCCGTCCCGCTGTCCGGAGACAACACGTCTCGAAGACGGCGGTCGAATTTATACCCGTCACGCTTTGAATCGCGTTGCCCTCGGGGGTTGTTCTTCTCGATCATGCTTTTCAAGGCGCCCTTGCGTTTCCAGGAAGCCATCCGGGTCCTCTTCTTTCCGGCAGAATACCGGCACCGTGCAGTGCACTGAAACCCTCAATCGCGCGGGATACAGAGGGATACAGACAACGACCACAGGCGGAGTTTCCAAGACAGGTATCAGGCAGCACTGAATGTTTTCATCCCTTAACACGTGATCATAATATCCGAAACGCAGAGACGGGGTATCAGGTAAACGCAGTATTTGGAGTCTGAAATAACAGTATTTGATGCATGAGTGTGCCGCGGTACCCGGGGAGAATGTGGTAGAGAGAGCCAGGAAGGAGGAGGGGGCCTGACTCTCTCCGAGGAGGAAAGAGCTGTTCTTTCCGATATAATAATAACCCGTTCGTCAAGCCCCCCTCGATGAAAGATCATTGCCCCGGTTCTTCATCAACAGGCTCCCGACCCATCCACCTTCATCGAGCCAGTAAGGGTTCCGCAGGTCTTCGAACACGGACAGGGCCGCCTCCGTACCCTGGCCCATGGCCGTGACGATCTGCTTGTATCCCCCCTCGACATCCCCCGCAGAATACACTCCCGGGATGTTCGTACGATGGCGACTGTCGTGCCTGATGAACCCGTCCGGCGTCAACTCTACTCCTATCTTCCGCGCCAGATCCACTGTCGGGACATATCCGACCGCAATGAATACGCCGTCTACGGGCAGAGATGAGGTTTCCCCGGTGCGATTGTTGTACACAGACACTTCCTTCACCTTCTCCACTCCCCTGATCTCCCTCACCTCCGTGTTCCACAGAACCGGAATCCCGCTGTCCTGGACACTCCTGACCAGGTGTTCCTGGGCACGCAGAGTGTCTCTCCTGTGGACGATGGTGACGTCGACCCCGATGTTATGCAGATAAAGCGCTTCCGTTGTGGCACTGTTTCCTCCACCCACCACAATCACCCGCTTTCCCCTGAAAAGAGGTCCGTCACACGTAGCGCAATAACTGACTCCCCGCCCGGCCAGCCGCATTTCCCCGGGAACGTCCAGGTGCCTGTAACGGGCTCCCGTAGCCAGAATGACCGCCCTGGCAACGAACCTTCTCCTGCTTGTCAACACCTCCATCGTATCGCCGAACCTGATATCGACCACTTCTTCTCCGGGAAAAATCTGCACGTATTCCAGAGCATGGCTGACCAGGATGTCGACCAGGGTCTTCCCGGGAACACGGGTAAAGCCGGGATAGTTTTCCACGATGGGCGTTGTGGCGACCTGCCCGCCCAGGGCTCCACGCTCCACGACCACAGTCTTCAGCCCGCTCCGGACGGCATAGATCCCCGCAGTCAGACCGGCGGGACCTCCTCCAACGATCACCACATCGGTTTCCACCACTTCCGCGTCGCTTTCCGGGATGAAAACCGTCTGCGGCTCGAGCTTCAAGAGGGAAAGAATGAACAACTCCTCCGGCTGAGCTCCCTGTGCAATAAGGATATCGTTGGCATAGACCTGGGGAACACTGAACGCGGAATACCGGTCCGCGATTTCAGGGTTCGACTGTATGTCGATGATCTCAAGGGATACCAGGTCCGGTCTTTCCATGGCAGCCTTCATGGCATGGATGGCCTGTTCCGGGCAGTACGGGCAGGTGGGGCTCACAAAGACCTTGATTTCCCTCCTGGAATCGAGCCTTTTCATGATTTTCAGCGACTCTTCGCCCAGGCCGGAAGATCCCAGCCCCAACAGGAGCAGGGCACCCACAAGAGTCTTCCCCTCCTCGCCGAAGGGGACTCCCAGGTACTTGATCGAGTATCGCTCGGGGCCGAACACAAAGGTGGGTGAACTGGATATCTTGAGCCTATTCCCCTCCCGGTCGCCGACATCCAACTCCTTCAACCTGATTCGACTGCTCAACTTCTGGAAAACACCGGCAAGGCTCCGCGCGGCTCGATCCATCGCGTCGCCCTCCCCTTTTCGAGTGAATAGATAAACCGGAATATCGAAAGGCAGCGCATCGAAAGCGGCTTTCAACTGCTTCTCGACTTCCGTTCCCAGAAAACCACCGGCATCAGATCGCGAAGGTTCTATTTCCGGCATATTGATCATCTCTCGTTCAATAAGATCTTCATTTCGTTCATTTGAATGCCCTCTTCAGTCCATACCGGGACTCCCCGACGACAACCACCGCCGTCCATGACATTCAATTCGCTTTCGCACTCAAAGATAAGACGCTTGAACTTTAAAAACCAGTCTTCTCCAACACCTGGGATTTCCGTTTTTTCAGGTTCATCCAACAAACGAGTACTCCGATGCTCTTCATGCATCCGATGCTCTTCACGCACAGGATCAACAGCATCAAAATGTCATTCGGCAACGCAACGTTATTCGCCATCACATCGTCATTCCCGCGAAGGAGACCGTGTCGTATCGATTTATAACAATTCGAGTTGGCGCGACGGCTATCCACCAGATGCCCAAGGGCGAGTTGGTTGATTGCCAAATCCAACCACCGGCAGGCGAGGAG